>Ga0153956_1000065_pt1 | contig 132788 bp, 128 predicted proteins | sample TSFL040MetaG_FD_104704 | JGI IMG/M metagenome (GOLD analysis project Ga0153956, IMG submission 104704) | Attine ant fungus gardens microbial communities from Florida, USA - TSFL040 MetaG | ecosystem: Host-associated > Fungi > Mycelium > Unclassified | place: USA: Florida, Wekiwa Springs... | reverse complement strand
TGGCAGCATTGCAACCGTCAATCAACCGATTGGCCAAGACGAAGTAACGCAAGCCCCCCACGCGCTCACCATGCGTGAGGCACCAGCCACTACTTCGCGCTCACTTTTGTGTGAGGCACCTCGAACGGCATCCATCGGCCCACGTCATCAGCCACGCGACAACCCGGGCCCCTAAGCGGAGTCACGGCACGGTGGCCAGCACGGCCGCCCCTACCAACCCGGCGTCGCCGCCGAGTTCGGCGGGCACCACCTGCAGGCCGACCAGGAAGTCCAAGCCGGCACGTTCGGCAAGCGCGGTCCGCAGCGGGTCGAACAACAGGGCACCGGAGCGCGCGACTCCCCCGCCGATCACCACCAGATCCAGGTCGCACACCGCCGCCACCGAGGTGATCATCACCGCCAGCGCGTCGGTGCCGCGCCGAAAAGCCCGCAGCGCCACGGGGTCACCGGCTTCGGCGGCCGCCGCGAGCGCCTTGGCATCTGCCTCTGACTCTTCCGACGCTTCCGGTGTCCAACCGTTGGCCAGCGCCCAGCGCACCATCGACGGACCGGACGCGACGGTCTCCACACAGCCGCGGCCACCGCAGCGGCACCGCTCCCCGTCGGGATCGACGATGACGTGCCCGACGTGGCCCGCGTTGCCGGTACGGCCGTGCAACGGTGCGCCGTCGACCACCAGACCACCGCCCACGCCGGTGGAGACCACCATGCCCAGCATGGATCGGGTGCCGCGCCCGGCGCCGTGCCGGTATTCGCCGAGCGCCATGCAGACGCCGTCGCCGCCCAGTCGAACCGGAACCCCGGGCACCGCTGCAGCCACCCGGTCACGCAACGCGAACCCACGCCAGCCGGCAATGTTGATCGGGCTGACGGTTCCGGCAGTGACGTCGATGGGTCCGGCCGAGCCGATACCGACGGCGTCCACCCGCCCGCCGGCCCGCTCCAGGGCGTTCTCGATCAGCTCGGTCACCACCGCCCACACCGCCTCAGGGCCCTGATCAACGCGGGTGGGCAGGGAGACGGTGTACGTCAGACATCCGTCGGGATCGGCCAGGCCGGCGGCGATCTTGGTGCCGCCGACATCCAGCGCGAGGATGGCGCCCATCAGTCGACCCCCACCGTGACGGGCGCCAGCACCGCCAGTCGCACCGCGGTCGAATAGGCCAGCGCACCCGCGCCGCCGACCCGGACCAGCGCCCACCAGGTGCCCGGCGTCGCCCACACCGGCGGAGCGATGTCGAAGCTCAGCTCCACTTGGCCACGAGCCGGCACCACCGCACCCCGTGCCGGTGGCCCAGCCCATTCCCAGGTGCCCCAGGGGCTGACTAGATGCGCCTCGACTGCCAGGTCGGCGTGTGCGTCGGTGCCGACCAGGACCGTCAGCCGGGCAGAGCGTCCGGCGGTGACCCCGATCTCCGACGGGTCGTCCACATACAGCAGCCGGTCGGAACCCGGATCACCGACGCGCACCACCGCCACGTCTTCGACCGGCTGACGCCAGGCCCGCGGCACGTCACCCGACAGGTCGAGTCGAGCGCGCAGCGGATAGAGGCCCGGGGCGGCGTCGTCGGGGACGGTCACCCGCACCGGGATGCGCACGTGGTCCCCGGCCGCCAACCGCACCGGGTGTTCGCTCGGCGTGACCGCCCACCCCGCCGGACACTGCCACCGCACCACACCGGATAGGGCCGCGTCGACGCAGTCACTGGCAACGGTCAGATCCAGTTCCACAGGTGCGCCCGCATCAGCGTCGACTCGATGCGGATGCACCGCCGGGATCACCGGCAGGCCGCCCAGTGGCGCCGGGCCGCGATTGTGCAGCCAATAGCGGGCGTAGAGCGGTTGGGCTGCCTCGGATTCGGGCGCCAAGGGACTGCCGGCGCCCAAGTTTTCAATGTCGAGGCGAGCGGTGACGGTGGCGATCTCGTAGCCGTGCAGCCGGTCGGGGGCCGGATGTTCGCGGGGCTGTTCCAGCAGGTCGGCCCGGCCCAACACAGTCACCGGGCCCAGATCGCTGTGCAGCGTGACGGCGCCGTCGCCGCCATGGGTCTCCACCAAGCGCAGCGTGACGGTCGTCGGATCGACGGGCCGGGCGCTGCCGCACGCCGTCGGATTACCCGCCGCCTTGAGCGCCCCGACACCTACTCCACCGGCGGAGTCGATGCGCAGCAGCGAGCCGCTCGCCGGGAGCCGGCCATGCCCCCCGGCCACCGCCACGGCCTGCAACGGGTCGGCGAATTCCGCACTGCGCTCAGGCAGCTCCGCCCGTCGCCAGTCACCGTCGCCGGTCACCAACGCATAGTCGAAGGTATGCGTCCAGTGCTGCAACTGAAAAGCGCTGCCGTCGGGAGCAGTGCGGCGCGGGTCGTCTTCCCAGGCCGCCGACGGCCAGCTGGTGCACGATCGCAGCAGGGCGGTGTGCAACGTGCCCGCGGAATCCACCGCGAAACTGGGCATCCCGCGGTTGATCAGTGCGACCGTGCGCGCCTCGAAGGGCTCCATCTCCGCGCGGACGTCCTGGTCCACCGCGATCTCGGCGTCGGCCAGGTCTTCGACGACCTGGGCGATCTCGGCCACCAAGTTGTCGTCGTCGCGGCCGGCGATCACCAGCACCGGTAAGGCGCGCGGGCCGGTGAGGTCCGCCCCGGGAACCCAGACCTCGGCGAGGGGTTTGGCCGCCGGCACCCACACCCGGGCCCGGCCATGGCGATCGAGCTGGTGCCGCAACTCGGCGGCGTAGGCCGGATCGGCGGCGTCCAGCACGGCCCGGGTGAAGGCGTTGCGGTCCGGACCACCCAGCGCGATACGGGTGTCGGGCAGGTTGGAGTCGACGTCGAGGTTGCCGTAGCGGGGTCCGTCGGCGTCCGAACAGGTGGCGGTGACCCCGGCCCGCACCAGGGCGACCATCAACTCCCGCACCGGCGTGCCAGCGGTGACTATTTCCGCCACCGAGACCGCCCGGCTGCCGTCGCCGACGCTGATCCGCGCGGTTGCCGACAGCCCGAACCAGCGGTTGGCGGGGGTGTCGAGGGTCCGCGGGTGCTGCGCGGTGTCCACCGAGCGTCCGCTGGACTCGTGCAGCAGGCCGAAGCCGCGGCCGATGACGGCGTCGGCCACCTCGGCGACCGGGAGTGCGCCGGGCACCGGGCAGGGCCAGCGCAGCCGCAGCAGGTGGTCGGCGCCGGTGAACTCGTCGATGGTGGTGGAGCAGTCCACCCGGTCGATGCCGTGCCACAGCGTCAGGGTCTGGGTGTAGGTCAGCACGTCGCGAATCCGCCCGGACACCACCAGCCGCTCCCCCAACGGCCCGCGGTAGGCCTGCACCGTCACGTCGCGGGCGATCGCCGAGGTGAACAGATTGCCGCTGGGCACCAGGTGCCATGGGCCTTCCCCGGATTGCGGGTGCCGCGGGTATTCGTCGTACACGGCGAGCTGGTTGCCCAGCCCTCCCTCGATGATCATTTCGCGGTCGCCGTGACGCCACGAGGTGATGCCGCCGCCGCGGTCCGGATCCGCGATCAGCTGGTGGTGCTCGTTGCTGATGCGGGTTCCGGCCACCGGTTGCCAGCCGTGGGCCTCGCCGGTGGGCGTGAGTCGGTAGGCCTGCCAGCCCAGTGACGGCACCTGCCGGGCCAGCCAGCTGACTGTGCTGCCGCCGTGTTCGACATGGGTGGGCAGTTCGGTGCCGTCAGGGGCCAGGACGCACATCCCGGCCGACAGCGGCGCCGGCAGGTGCATGGTGACGATGTCGGTGCGGTCTCGTGCCACCGGATTCCACACCACAGCGCTTTCGCCACCGTCGTGGCTTCCGACCAGGCTCGACAGCACCGCCAGGGCGTTGTCGCGGGCGTCGGCGCCCAGCTGCCAGGCGTCGCGCCAGCCGGTCAGCAGGTCCAGGTAGACCTGGTCGGCCTCCGAGCCGGTGATGGCGTCGTGGTGGGCGCCGTAAGACTGTTGCGCCCAGGCCTTGGTCAGGGCCGCCTCCGGGTAGTCGAGCCCGGTCAGCGCCGCGGCGAACACCGCAAAGCGCTCGGCGCCCAGGATCGCCCGTTCGGCGGCCCGGTTGGCCTGCTTGGTGTCGATATAGGAGACGTGGCAGCCGGTGTAGATCGGGTTCATGTCGCGGGTCTGCGGGGACGGGTCCGCGCCGCGCTGCTCCAGTTCGGCGCGCACCGCGGCAAAGAACTCGCTCGGCAGCGCGCAGACGAACTTCGGCCAGGTGTAGCGGGCGTTCCAGTCCCGGTGGATCTTGGTGATCCAGCGGTTCGGCGGGGTGAAGTCGGTCCCTACCGGCAACAGCACGTTGCGGGTGGCGGCGACCTTCTTCATCTCGGTGAACAAGCGGTAGACGTCGTCCTCGGCATCGGCCAGGCTCTCCTGGGCGTCCATCCACCAGCCGGCCGCGTAGTGCGCCGGCATGTAGTGGGTCAGCAGGCCGCGCCCGGACGGCGCGATCCATTCGAACTCACTGGGGAACTGCATCCGGCGCGGATCGCCCCGATCGGCCATCGGACCCCACTGATGAAACGGCCCGCGCGCCCACGCGCTGGAGGACAGTCCGGCGTCGGCGACCAGCCCGGGGAACTGCGGGTCGTGGCCGAACACGTCGAGCTGCCAGGCCGTCGCCGGAACGGCGCCCATGATGTCGCGCTGAAAGCCGATCCCGGCCACCAAGTTGCGGATCGTGGTCTCGGCGTCGGTGAGGTTGGTCGACGGTTCGTTGTAGGTGCCGCCCATCACCTCGACCCGACCTTGCGCGATCAGCCGGCGGAGCTCCGCACGATCCTGCGGGTGGGTGTCCCAATACGGCTTGAGGTAGTCGACTTCGGCCAGCACGAACTTGTACTCGGGGTTGTCGCGGGCCCAGTCCAGGTGCCCGCGCACCAGGTCGAAGCCGTTGGTCTGCCGGCACGCGCCGAGCGGGCTCTCGGTCCACACGCTGGTGTAGTTGGCCTGGGTGTTCCACCACACCGGGTCGTAATGGAAATGGCCGATCATGAACATCGTCCAGCCGGGCTCCGCCACCGTGAACGTGAAGCTGATGCCGTTGGCCTGGGCGGGTCGCTGCTGCCCCGGCACCGGGTTGTCGACGGTCACCGGCACCTCGACAACACCGCTCCCGAGCTGGGCTACGGCTTCCCCGGCCAGGCCGTCGCCGTCGATACGCAGCGGTGTCGCCACGTCGGCGTCGCGGTAGCGCACCCGGACCAGCTGCGCGGGTGCGTCAGCCGGCCCGACGAACTTCTCGGTCGATTCGACGTCGAGGATCCGCATGGCACAAACCTACGGACGCGCGCCCGCCGCGCGGAGCCTTTCGGCGGACGGGCGCGCCTGGCAGGCTCGGGCCACGGCCATCACCAGCGCGCGACCTGTACGCCCACCGGCGGAGGCGCTGACGGAGAACTTCCGCTGCCGATTTGGCAGACTGCAGCAATGAGTTCGACCCCACCCCGCCAGGTGGCCCAGCTGGACCGGGTGCCGCTGCCGGTCGAGGCGGCCCGCATCGGCGCTACGGGCTGGCAGCTGACCCGTGCTGCCACCCGAGTCTTCACCCGGCTGCTCGGGCGCGGGCCGATCCAGCAGAAGGTGATCCGCGAGCTGCCCCAGACGTTCGCCGCCCTCGGCCCCACCTACGTCAAGTTCGGCCAGATCATCGCCTCGAGCCCCGGCGCGTTCGGCGAACCACTGTCCCGGGAGTTCCGCGGCCTGCTCGACTCCGTCCCGCCGGCCGACCCGGACGCGGTGCACAAGCTTTTCGTCGAGGAATTGGGCGCGCAGCCGCAGGAGCTGTTCGCCAAGTTCGACGAGACCCCGATCGCGTCGGCCTCGATCGCCCAAGTGCACTTCGCCACCCTGCGCAGCGGCGAGGAGGTCGTCGTCAAGATCCAGCGGCCGGGCATCCGCCGGCGGATCGCGGCCGACCTGCAGATCCTCAAACGCTTCGCGCAGGTCGTGGAGCTGGCCAAGCTGGGCCGGCGACTGTCGGCCGGTGACGTGGTCGCCGACTTCGCCGACAACCTCGCCGAGGAGCTGGACTTCCGCATCGAGGGCCAGTCGATGCAGACCTGGGTGTCGCACCTACACGCCTCCCCGCTCGGCAAGAACATCAAAGTGCCCGACGTCCACTGGGACTACACCAGCGAGCGGGTGCTGACGATGGAGCGCGTAGCGGGCATTCGCATAGACGATGCTCCCGCCATCCGCAAGGCCGGGTTCGACGGCGTGGAACTGGTCAAAGCGCTGCTGTTCTCCACCTTCGAGGGCGGACTGCGGCACGGGTTGTTCCACGGCGACCTGCACGCCGGCAATCTGCTGGTGGATGACGAGGGCCGGGTGGTGTTCCTGGACTTCGGGATCATGGGCCGTATCGACCCGCGCACCCGGTGGCTGCTGCGCGAGCTGGTCTACGCGCTGCTGGTCAAGAAGAACCACGCCGCGGCCGGCAAGATCGTGGTGCTGATGGGTGCGGTGGGCACCGTCAAACCCGAGGGCCAGGCCGCCAAGGACCTGGAGGCCTTCGCGACACCGCTGACGATGGCATCGCTGGGCGACATGTCTTACGCCGACATCGGCAAGCAGCTCGGAGCGCTGGCCGATGCCTACGACGTCAAGCTGCCCCGCGAGCTGGTGCTCATCGGCAAGCAGTTCCTCTACGTGGAGCGCTACATGAAACTGCTGGCGCCACGCTGGCAGATGATGTCCGACCCGCAGCTGACCGGCTACTTCGCCAACTTCATGGTCGATGTCACCCGCGAACACAAAGACGACGACGACAACCCGGGAGAATGACCGTGGTGGAGATGCGCAGCGGTACCGCCCGCTCGGGCGACCTGGAGATCTTCTACGAAGACATGGGAAGCCCCGAGGATCCGCCCGTGCTGCTGGTGATGGGACTGGGCGCCCAGCTACTGCTGTGGCGCACCGGTTTCTGCGAGAAGCTCGTCGCCCACGGCCTGCGGGTGATCCGCTACGACAACCGCGACGTCGGCTTGTCCAGCAAGCTGGGCCGCGAACATGCCCGTGGCGCACTGGTCCCGCGGATGGCGCGGTTCTGGCTGGGCAAGCCCAGTCCGGCCGTCTACACCCTCGAGGACATGGCCGACGACGCCGCCGCCCTGCTGGATCACCTGGGCATCGAACAGGCGCACGTGGTCGGCGCATCGATGGGCGGGATGATCGCGCAGGTGTTCGCGGCGCGGTTCGCACCCCGGACCCGTTCGCTGGCCGTCATCTTCTCCAGCAACAACCGGCGTTTCCTTCCGCCGCCGGCCCCGCGCGCACTGATGGCGCTGCTCACCGGGCCGTCACCGGACTCCCCGCGCGACGTGATCATCGACAACGCGATGCGGGCCAGCCGGATCATCGGCAGTCCGCGCTACCCGGCCCCGGAGGACCAACTACGGGCCAACATCGTCGAGGCCTACGAACGCAGCTACTACCCGTGGGGCATCGCCCGGCAGTTCGGCGCCATCATGGCCAGCGGCAGCCTGGCCGCCTACGACCGGCTGATCACCGCGCCGACCGTCGTCATCCACGGCCTGGCCGACAAGCTGATGCGCCCCTCGGGCGGACGGGCGGTTGCCGACGCGATCGATCGCGCCCGGCTGGTGCTGTTCGAGGGCATGGGCCACGACCTGCCCGAAGAGTTGTGGGATCCGGTGATCAGCGAGCTGACCACTACGTTTGCTACTGCCAAGTAGCTTGCCGGCGGCAACGCGGCGGCCTAAACCACACCGAGGTGCCCATAACAGGCGGACAACGGTAGTCTGTCCTCACCCTCCCCTTATTTATTGACAAGATCGCGAGTGAACTGAGCCATGCCCAAGCTGGAACCGAAGTACGAGGAACTGCAGTCGATCTACGACATCTCCAACGAGTTCTACGAGCTGTTCCTAGGTCCGACGATGGGCTACACCTGCGGGTTCTACCCGAACAAGGACACCACCTGCGACGAGGCACAGATCGCCAAGTTCGACCTGGCGCTGAGCAAACTGGGCCTGGAGCCCGGCATGACACTTCTCGACATCGGCTGCGGTTGGGGGGCCTGCATGCAGCACGCGCTGGAGAAGTACGACGTCAACGTCATCGGGCTCACCCTCAGTGGCGAGCAGCGCCAGTACGCCATCGACAAGCTGGCCAAGGTGGACACCAACCGCAACATCGAGGTGCGACTGCAGGGCTGGGAGGAGTTCACCGACAAGGTGGACCGGATCGTGTCGATCGGCGCGTTCGAGCACTTCGGCCGCGACCGCTGGCCGGACTTCTTCGACATCGCCTACAACGCGCTGCCCGATGACGGTCGGATGCTGCTGCACACCATCACCGCGATCAGCGGTCAGGACGAGGCGCAGGCCAAGGGCATTCCGATGACGATGTCGCTGGCCAAGTTCACGCTGTTCATCATGCGGGAGATCTTCCCCGGCGGGCAGCTTCCGTCCGCGTGGTTACCCCGCAAGTACGCCGCCGACGCCGGTTTCGCGGTGACCCGGGACGACGAGATCGGACCGCACTACGCACGCACCCTTGAAGACTGGGCGGCGATGTTGGCGGCCAACAAGGACCGGGCGATCGAGGTGCAGGGCCAGGAGGCTTACGACCGCTTCGACAAGTACCTCAACGGCTGCGTGGACCTGTTCCGCAACGGAAACACCAGTGTCCACCAGTACACGCTGCAGAAATAGCTCGGATCGGCCTGGCGCGGGTTCCGGCTTGACTGCATTTCACGTCAACCGATTAACCCTCGACCAGCTAAGCTGCAACAGTTGACCAGCACGGACAGCAAAGCGGTTATCACGTCCGGTCACAGCGGTTTTCATCAGGAAGGCAATCAGTCACAGATGGTGGACAAATCGACCCGGACCGCAGACATGCGTCCGAAATTCGAAAACATCCAGGCCCACTACGACCTGTCCGATGACTTCTTCGCGCTGTTCCAGGACCCGACCCGGATGTACAGCTGCGCGTACTTCGAGCCGCCGGACGCCACCTTGGAAGAAGCCCAGCTCGCCAAGCTCGATCTGAACCTGGACAAGCTGGACCTGCGGCCGGGGATGACGCTGCTGGACATCGGTTGCGGCTGGGGTGCGACCATGAAGCGCGCCGTCGAGAAGTACGACGTCAACGTCATCGGCCTGACCCTGTCGAAGAATCAGCACGCTTACTCGCAGAACCTGCTGGACGCCATCGACACTGATCGATCACGGCGGGTCCTGCTGCAGGGCTGGGAGCAGTTCCACGAGCCGGTGGACCGGATCGTCTCGATCGAGGCGTTCGAACACTTCGGCTTCGAGAACTACGACAGCTTCTTCAAGAACTCCTACGACATCATGCCGGCGGACGGTCGGATGACGATCCAGAGCAGCGTGAGTTTTCACCCCTATGATCTCAACGCGCGCGGCAAGAAGCTGACGTTCGAGACCGCTCGGTTCATCAAGTTCATCCTGACCGAGATCTTCCCGGGTGGCCGGCTGCCGACCACCAACATGATGGTGGAACACGGCGAGAAGGCCGGTTTCACTGTGCCCGAAGCGCTTTCACTGCGGTCGCACTACATCAAGACCCTCAAGATCTGGGGCGACGCACTGGAGGCCCACCACGACGAGGCGGTAGCGATCCAGTCCGAAGAGGTCTACGAGCGTTACATGAAGTACCTGCGCGGTTGCGAGTACTACTTCACCGACGAAGCGTTGGACGTCAGCCTGGTCACCTACACCAAGCAAGCCGTCTGACCCACGCCTCACAGCCCAACAAAAAGCCCCCGTCACGCGCTAGCGTGCGGGGGCTTTTCGGTGTGTCTTATTCAGCCGCGAAGTTGCGGGTGACGGCCGGGTCCACCGGAATGCCGGGGCCGGTCGTGGTCGAAATGGTGACCTTCTTGAGGTAACGGCCCTTGGACGACGACGGCTTGAGCCGCAGCACCTCGTCGAGGGCAGCGCCGTAGTTCTCCGCCAGCTTGGCCTCTTCGAAGGACGCTTTGCCGATGACGAAGTGCAGGTTGGCCTGCTTGTCGACACGGAAGTTGATCTTGCCACCCTTGATGTCGGCGACGGCCTTGGCGACGTCGGGGGTGACGGTGCCGGTCTTCGGGTTGGGCATCAGGCCACGCGGGCCCAGCACGCGGGCGATGCGGCCCACCTTGGCCATCTGGTCCGGGGTGGCGATCGCAGCGTCGAAGTCTAGAAACCCGCCCTGGATCTTCTCGATCAGGTCGTCGCTGCCGACCACGTCGGCGCCGGCGGCGATGGCCTGCTCGGCCTTCTCACCGACCGCGAACACGGCCACGCGGGCGGTCTTACCGGTGCCGTGCGGCAGGTTGACGGTGCCGCGGACCATCTGGTCGGCCTTACGCGGGTCGACACCGAGCCGGATGGCGACCTCGACGGTGGCGTCCTGCTTGGTCGAGGACGTCTCCTTGGCGAGCTTGGCCGCCTGCAGCGGGCTGTAGAGGTTGTCGCGGTCCACCTTCTCGGCGGCGGCGCGGTACGCCTTGCTGGTCTTGCTCATTGGTTATCCAATCTCAGAGGGTTGGTTGTGGTTGGCGGGCCGAAGCTGGCCCTCCCACGGGTTACTGCTACTACTCGACGGTGATGCCCATGGAGCGGGCGGTACCGGCGATGATCTTGGCGCCGGCCTCGATGTCGTTGGCGTTGAGGTCGGCCTTCTTGGTCTCGGCGATCTCGCGCACCTGGTCCCAGGTCACCTTGGCGACCTTGGTCTTGTGCGGCTCGGCCGAGCCCTTGGCGATACCGGCGGCCTTGAGCAGCATCCGTGCCGCGGGCGGGGTCTTGAGCGCAAAGGTGAAGCTGCGGTCCTCGTAGACGGTGATCTCCACGGGGATGACGTTGCCGCGCTGGCTTTCCGTCGCAGCGTTGTACGCCTTGCAGAACTCCATGATGTTCACGCCATGCTGACCAAGCGCGGGTCCGACCGGCGGCGCGGGGTTGGCCTCGCCAGCCTTGATCTGAAGCTTGATCAGCCCGGCGACCTTCTTCTTCGGGGCCATGAGGGGGTGTTTCCTTTCCTACGTACTAAATCTTGGAGACCTGGGTAAAGCCCAGTTCCACTGGAGTCTCGCGTCCGAAGATGGACACCAGCACCTTGAGCTTCTGCTGCTCGGCGTTGACCTCGCTGATCGAGGCGGGCAGCGTGGCGAACGGGCCGTCCATGACGGTGACCGATTCGCCGACCTCGTAGTCGACCTCGATGACCGGCCGCTCCAGACCGCCCTCGCTTGCCGCGGTGCTCACCGCACCCGCTCCGCCCCGGGCTTGCTTCTTCGCCGCACCCTGCGGCAGCAGGAACTTGACCACGTCGTCCAGCGGCAGCGAGGTCGGCCGCGAAGTGGCCCCGACGAACCCGGTGACGCCCGGGGTGTTGCGCACCGCGGACCAGGAGTCGTCGGTCAGGTCCATCCGAACCAGGATGTAGCCCGGCAGCACCTTACGATTGACCTGCTTGCGCTGGCCGTTCTTGATCTCGGTGACCTCTTCGGTGGGCACTTCCACCTGGAAGATGTAGTCGCCGACGTCGAGGTTCTGCACGCGGGTCTCGAGGTTGGCTTTCACCTTGTTCTCGTACCCGGCGTAGGAATGGATGACGTACCAGTCGCCCGGCTTGGAGCGCAGTTCGGCCTTCAGCGCCACCGCAGGGTCGAGTTCCTCAGCCGGCTCGTCCTGGGCCGCCTCGGCGACCTCGGGGACCTCAGTGGCCTCGGGGGCCTCGGGGGCCTCAGCCTCGGCGGACTCGGTGGCCTCCAGCGCGGAGTCCTCAGCGGGAACCTCGGTGGTCTCCGCCACGTCGACCGGCTCGCCCGCAGGCGTATCGCCGTCGAAGGTAGTCACGGTTTCAGTCCTTCCTATAACTTCACTCGCCGAACACCAGCAGCACCAGCCGGGCCCATCCGTAGTCTGCCCCGGCGACCAACGCCACCATGAAGACCAGGAAGGCCAGCACCACCGCGGTGTAAGTGACCATCTGCTTGCGGTTCGGCCAGATCACCTTGCGAAGTTCGCCGACGACCTGCTTGAGGAAATTCAGAATGAAGACGAACGGGTTGCGCGAGGGCCCTTCAGCCTTCTTCTTGGCCTTCTTTTTGGCCTTCGCGGCATCCGCGGCGTCTTCCGCGTCCAATTCGGTAGCCGTGGATTCCACGTCGTCTGCGCTGTCACCGGCACCGCGACGCCGCGAACGCTTACCGGTGGGCCGCAGCGGGTCGCCGACCTGCCTGCTCACCACGGCCGTGCGACTGCTGCTGCCGGATTCGGCATCGCTATCGCCGTCGGCTGCGGCGTCGGGACGGTCGAGCTCGTCGGTCACCGCATGCTCCTTCGTTGTTCGCGCTTACCTCATTGCCGTACCGCGCATGGTGTCCAGTGTCCACCATGGCTCGTCAGCAGGGGCGACAGGACTTGAACCTGCAACCTGCGGTTTTGGAGACCGCTGCTCTGCCAGTTGAGCTACGCCCCTTCGCGGTTGGCGCACCAACCTGCGGGTTCGGAAGCTTCACCTGTTCGCCGTCTCCGGCTCACACAATTCGCGCGCCCCCCGTTCGCCTCACGGAAAGCGCGCTAATGCTGGGAAAACCCCGAAGTCCGAGTGTACCTCGCCGCTACGGCCAGTTACTAATCAGGCTGTTCGGCGAGACTCACCGGAGTCGGCCCGCAGGGACGGCGGAGGTGAGGGGAAGCCGGGACCGCCTCATAGATCAGGCTGTTCGGCGAGACTCACCGGAGTCGGCCCGCAGGGACGGCGGAGGTGAGCGGAAGCCGGGACCACCTCATAGATCAGGCTGTTCGGACGACCTGACCGGATTCGGCGTCCCACCGGAGGTTGACCGAATCGTCGCCGTCGTGACCCATCATCGTGGTGAACGCTTCGAGCACTACGTCACCATCCTGGTTGGTCAAGATGTTGCGGGTCGTCACAATGTCAGCACCGAAACGCTCAACTACCGAGGCGATCTCCATCCGGGCGTAAAGCGTGTCACCGGCCTTGATCGGCTTGAGGAATTTGAAGCCCTGGTCCACCTGGACCATCTGCATGGTGGTGTAGCCGGTGTCGACGTGGCGGAAAAAGTCGGACTGCACCAACTTCGCCAGAATCGCCACGAACGTCGGCGGCGCAACCAGCGAGTCGTAGCCCAGCTTGGCCGCCTCCGCCTCGTCGTAGTAGGCGGGGTCGTCGGCCTTAATGGACCGGGCGAACTCGCGAATCTTCTCGCGACCCACCACGAACGACTCCGGGTAACGCCAGATCATCCCCCTGATATCAGTTTTGATCGCCATAGCTGCGCTTTCCCCTAAGCCAGCTTGGCGGACGCGACCGCCCGCCCGAAGATCTTCTTGCCACCGGTGGTGGCGGTGAGCGCGATGGTCACCGTCTTCGACTCGGAGTCGACAGACTTCACCCGGCCGCTGAAGGTGATCTCAGCACCCTTGCCATCGTTGGGCACCGGCACCACGGAGGTGAAACGAACGTTGTATTCGGTCACCGCGCCCGGGTCACCCACCCAGGCCGTGACGTAGCCGCCGCCGAGCCCCATGGTCAGCATGCCGTGGGCAATAGCGGTGTCCAGGCCCACCTGCTGGGCGATCTCGTCGTCCCAGTGGATCGGGTTCAGGTCGCCGGAAACGCCGGCGTAGTTGACCAGATCCTGCCGCGACAGCGGGATCACCCGCTCGGGCAGCTGATCGCCGACCTTGACCGAACTGAACTCACGCAACGCCATCGGTGAAACCCTTATCTCCCTCGCCAGCGCGGCCCGCCAGCGTCGTATACGTCTTCTGCACGATCTCACCGGAGTGGTTGGTAACCACCTGTTGAGTCACGATGATGTCGGTGCCGTGTGCGCGGCGAACGGATTCGACCGACACGTCGCAAAACAGTCGGTCGCCTTCTTTGATCGCCTGATAAAACTCGATCTTCTGGTCGACCTGAACGATCTGAGCGTCGTCGGTGGTGACACCGCAATGTTCGAAGAAACCCGAAATCGCCATGTGCCCGAACACCGAGATAAAGGTCAGCGAGGCCACCAACCCGTCGTAGCCGAGGCCAGCTGCCGCTCGCAGGTCCAGACTGGCCGGGTCCACCGCCTTGACCGCGCGCGCGTACTCGCGGATCTTCTCCCGTTCCACGTCGTAGTGGTCGGGATAGCGGTAGTGCTTCCCAGCAAGGCGGTCGGCCAACGACACGGCTCGACCTACTTAGCGAGATTCGCGGTGCGACTCGTGCTTGCCGCAGTTGGGGCAGAATTTCTTCAGCTCCAGCCGGTCGGGGTCGTTACGGCGGTTCTTCTTGGTGATGTAGTTGCGGTGTTTGCACACTTCACAGGCCAAGGTGATCTTCGGCCGCACATCAGTACTGGAGGCCACGTCTGTCGTCCTTCTTCACATGTCGAATTGCTTGCAGTAGCGGTGGGGAGGCTCGATCTCCCGACCTCACGATTATGAGTCGTGCGCTCTAACCAGCTGAGCTACACCGCCCCGATCGGCGCTAGTCGGCGCACCGACAGGCGTCCACCGAGCCCCCTAACGGAATCGAACCGTTGACCTTTTCCTTACCATGGAAACGCTCTGCCGACTGAGCTAAGGGGGCCTTCACCTACAGCGACCCCGTCGGGTGCTGCAAGCCTGTAGAAGGTTACAACCTCGGCCACGAGGTCACCAAACCGCGACGACAGACGCCGGCCAAAGCCCGCCGACTTAAGGGCGACTTAACGGCACGACCTGTCCCCCGCCCGGCTTCGCCGCGCTTGCAATCGCCTGCTTACCCAATGACGGCGACCTGCGGCGCCCGGCTTCGCCGCGCTTGCAATCGCCTGCCCTAGGCTGGAGGGCGTGCCCGAATCCGACCGGCTGTATTTCCGCCAGCTGCTCTCCGGACGCGATTTCGCGGCCGGCGACCCAATAGCAGCCCAGATGCGCAACTTTGCCTACCTGATCGGCGACCGACAGACCGGCGACGCCGTCGTGGTCGACCCGGCCTACGCCGCCGGCGATCTGCTGGACACGCTGGAGGCCGACGGTATGCGGTTGTCCGGCGTACTGGTCACCCATCACCACCCCGATCACGTCGGCGGCAAGATGATGGGCTTCGAACTCAAGGGGCTCGCCGAGCTGCTGGAACGAGTCAGCGTTCCGGTACACGTGAATACCCATGAAGCACAATGGGTTTCACGTGTGACCGAAATTCCGATGACCGACCTGACCGCGCATGATCACGGCGACAGGGTCAGCATCGGCGACATCGACATCGAACTGCTGCACACGCCCGGTCACACGCCCGGCAGTCAGTGTTTCCTGCTGGCCGGCCGGTTGGTTGCCGGCGACACTTTGTTCCTGGAGGGTTGCGGTCGAACCGATTTCCCGGGCGGCGACTCCGACGAGATGTACCGCAGCCTGCAGCAGTTGGCCGCCCTGCCGGGCGACCCGACGGTGTTCCCCGGCCACTGGTATTCGGCCGACCCGAGCGCGGCACTTTCCGAGGTCAAGCGGTCCAACTACGTATTCAGCGCCGGAAGCCTGGACCGGTGGCGCATGCTGATGGGCGGATGAGGGGATAGCTGATGGGATCAGTTGAGGACCGCTTGTACGACGTCGCGCACGCAGGCGCGGATACGTGGCTGGCCTGGGCCGCCTGGCTGGCCATCGGGATCACCGTGCTGGCGCTGTTCTATTTGAACCGTCAACTGCAGCGCAACCGCCGGTTGGCCGCCGAGCAGACCCGCCCGCACGTGGCGATGTTCATGGAGCCGCACGCCGCCGATTGGCACGTCATCGAGCTGGTGGTCCGTAACTTCGGCAAGACCGCCGCCTATGACATCCGGTTCACCTTCGACCAGCCTCCCACCGTGGCCCGCTACGAAACCGCCTCGGACGGCTACGCGGACGTGGTCGCGCTGCAACTGCCCGAAGAACTGACCGTACTGGCGCCGAACCAGGAATGGCGGACGGTGTGGGACTCCGCGATCGACCGGGCCGAGCTCGGTGAGGGCATCGAGTCACGCTTCACCGGGACGATCAGCTACGCCGACAGCCCCGACGAGCCGAAGGGCTGGTTCAGGCGGCGCGGCAAGCAGCCTCGGTACGAGAACAAGGTGGCCCTCGACTGGGGTGACCTGCCCCCGGTACGCCGGGTCGAGTTGATGACGACGCACGACCTGGCCAAGCGCGAGAAGCAGAAATTGGAGCTGCTGCGCAGTCTGCTCAGCTACTTCCACTACGCCAGCAAAGAGACCCGCCCGGACGTGTTCCGCGGCGAGATCGAGCGGATCAACGGGGCGGCCCGCGAGATCCAGGACCGGTTGCGCGGTCGCGAGCAGCTGGAGTCCTCCGGCAACACCGACATCACGGTGCGGCTGGGTGACCCCAGCGGCGAGCTGGGCAAGCACCGCAGCTGAGTCAGCCGGTGCCGGCGGTGTCCCCGCTTGAGTAGTGCGACGCCCGGAAGCGCCGCAGGTAGGCATCCCAGTCCCAGGTCGACAGAAACTCGCTCGCCGCGGTGTAGCCGTTGTCGTAGAGCTTTTCGAGACGGTCACGGGAGATGTCGAAGTCCAGCACGCTGACATCGGTGGAGTTGACTTTGATGGCCCGCACACTGACCCACGGCTGATTCAGGTAGGTCTGGTCGTGGCCCACCAGCGTGGTGCTGATCGGGTTTTCCAGCAGCAGTGATTGCCCCACGGTGACCCCAGCGGCTGCGCATCTCGCGCCCGGCGAGCGGTCATCGACCGGCGCTCAGTCCGCTGAATTCCATTCGTAGGGAAGGAATTTACCGTCGAAGGTGATCACCACCCGGTCACCGCCCGGATGTGGTTTGCGCTCGATGTCCATGCTGAAGTTGATCGCGCTCATGATGCCGTCGCCGAACTGCTCATGGATCAGTTCCTTGATCGCCGGGCCGTAGACGCCCACCGCCTCATAGAGCCGGTAGATGGTCGGGTCGGTGGGCGGCACTGTGAGGCCGCCGCGCACCGGTACCGCGGCCAGCACCGGCACCACCGCTGGGTCCAGTCCAAGCAGGCCCGCCAGGACCTTGCCCAATTCGGCGGGAATGGGGTGCTGACCCAGCAGCGCCGAGGTGGTCCACACGACCGGCCTGTCGATCGCGTCGGCCAACTCCTGCCAGGTCAGTACCTTGGCGAGGCGGGCCGCGATGATCTGCTCGGTGATCTGGCTTCGGTTCATGGCTTCCAGCATGCCTGCCTCGCTCACTGTTCGAAATAGCGACGCAGATTGTCCCACATCGCGGCGTGCGAGCTGCCGCCATCGCGCAGCACGGTCTTCATCAACATCCTTGGGGCACTGATGTCGACCAGTTCGTGCAGTCTGGTGCCGCCGGCGTGCGGGCGAACCGTCATGGTCGACCACATCTCGATGCCGGGCCGCTGCAGGGTGTGGGTGCGGATTTCGCCGGGCGCGCTTTTTCGCAGGTCCACCCTACAGGTGAAGCGGATCGGCATTCCGCAGAGGCGCATGCGATGCGGGGCGAGATATCGGGTGACGCCGTCGGCGCCGCCGCGGATCTGTCGCACCTCCACCAGCATCGGATGCAGGGCTTCGTAGTTGACCAGATCGGCCAGAAACGCCGCAACGACCTCGGGCGGCGCAGCGATGTCGGCGGTGTGCTCCAGGCGTCCGTGTGCCATGGCAGCACCTTAGCCCCGCAGGATGCGGTGGCATACTCGCCGGTATGCCGCACGACAAGGCCTCGGGGCGTCGCCAATCGGCCGTACTGCTCATGGCTGTGGCGGCGATAGCCGTACTGCTCTTCGGCTGCGGATCGCAAACCCGGGCCGAGAACACTCAACTGGATTTCGCCGCCCAAACTCTGGACGGCCGGCCGTTTTCCGGCGCCAGCCTGGTCGGCAGGCCGGCCGTGTTGTGGTTCTGGGCGCCCTGGTGTCCGCTCTGCCAACGGGATGCCCCGATGGTCGCCCGCCTGGCCGAAGCGCACCCCAAGGTGACGTTCGTCGGCGTCGGCGCGCAGGACCGGTTGGACGCGTTGCGGGCGTTCGCCACCAAGTACGGCGTTGACGAGTTCACTGAGTTGGCCGACACCGACGCCGCGGTGTGGACCAGGTTCGGGGTGACGCGCCAACCCGCCTACGCCTTCATCAAGCCGGACGGACGGGTCGAGGTGGTGACGGGCTCGCTGCCCGAGACCGAGCTGAACAGGCGGCTGCAGGCCCTGACGGGTTCGTGATCGACACCGCCTCACTCAGTTTCGCCCTGGGGGCAGGGCTGGTGGCGGCGCTGAACCCGTGCGGGTTCGCGTTTCTCCCCGGCTATCTGGGTCTGGTGATCGCCGGCAGCCGGGACACCCCACGCCCGGTCGCACTGGCCCGGGCAGCGCTGGCGACCATGGTGATGGCCACCGGATTCCTGACGGTGTTCGGAATTTTCGGGTTGGCCGTCTCGCCGTTGATCGCTTCGGCGCAGAAGTATCTACCGTTCGCCACCGTGGTGATCGGCGCGGCGCTGCTGGCGATGGGCGCCTGGCTGTTGGCCGGCCGCGAGATCCCGCTGTTGCTGCCCGGCACGGCAGGCGGCACACCCACGGCACGGCTGGGGTCGATGTACGGCTACGGCGTCGGCTACGCCGTGGCGTCACTGTCCTGCACCATCGCGCCGTTTCTGGCGGTGATCAGCACGACCTTCCGGCAGGGATCGACGTTGGCGGGCGTGCTGGCGTTCATCACCTACGCCGCGGGCATGAGCATCACCGTCGGCGTTGCGGCGCTGGCGGTGGCCCTGGCGGGTTCTACCGCCGGCTCCGCGTCGCGGCGGGTGCTACCGCATGTGGGACGGATCGCCGGGGTGATCGTGCTGCTGACCGGGTTGTACGTCAGCTATTACGGCTACTACGAAATCCGGTTGTACTTCGCCGAGGGCGATGCCGATGATCCGGTGGTCGGTGCGGCGGTTGCGGTGCAGTCCTGGTTGGCCGATCGGGTCGACGCGCTGGGCGTCTGGCCGCTGCTGGGTGCGATCGCCGCGTTGACGGTCAGCGCACTGGGCTGGCGCGCACTCAGACGCCGGCGCGGGACCAACCCGGGATGATTGTTTCGATTGTTTCAATCTTAGGCAGCTGCGAGTAGTATCGAGCACATGCCCATCGCCGTCGCACCGATCGCCCGCCAGGTCGCCGAACGTGCCCGCACCGACGCCGGGTTCGCCTATGTGCTCGACGCGCTGCTGGAGGCACCCACGGCACCGCAGGGCACCTTGGAGCGCATCGCCGCCCACGCCCTGAACGATCAGCGCCGCGCAGCCCTCGTCGACGACTTCGTCGCCGGGGCGCTGCCCACCCCGAAGGTCCAAGACCTCCTGCGACTGGGCACCCCGCAGGCGGTGCACCGGCTGCGCAGTCGAGGCAAGCTCATCGGCGCCGCCGTGGGCAACCAGACCTGGTTTCCGGCCTGGCAATTCGACGACTCGCGGCTGCGGCCCGAACTGTCGGAGGTCCTGGAGCTGCTGGGCCGGTTCACCGCCGACCCGCTGGCCGCCGACCGCATCATGCGGCTCACCCATGACGAGCTGGGCGGTGTCTCGATCGGCGAGGCGCTGCGCCACAGCGATACCGCCGCGGCCGCGCGTCGACTGCTCACCTCACTCGGTGCCTGAACTCCCCGCCGGCTATCGGGCGCCGCTGCCCGATGCCCGGCCCAGCGGACTGCGCCGTCGGCGGATCGCCGCCGGTACACAGCTGTGGCGCCTCGACGCCGAGCATCCCGACCAGTGGACGTGGGGCGGCTTCGGCCAACCGCGCTATCGCTTCGATCCGCCGTCGGGCGGGTTCCGCACCCGTTACGCGGCAACCGATCTCGTCGGCGCGTTCCGGGAGCGCTACCGGCTGACCGGGCTGCTGATCCCCGGCGATCACTCCCGTCACCACCTGGTGCGACTGTCCGCCGCCCGACACCTGCGAGTGCTCGATCTGCGCACCGAACGCAACCTGGATGCCCTCGGCGTCGACGACCAGATCAGCACCGGCCAGCACGACGTGGTGTGGGCCACCTGCCAGCAGATGGCCGATGCCGTGCGGCGCTGGTGGCCCGAGCCCGACGAGTGCCCGGACGCGATCGTCTACCGCTCGCGAACCACTCCGGAGACATCAGCCAACTATGCGTTCTTCGATGTCGGGGCATTCGCCGTCGAGTGCTGGCCGTTAGTGGAGCGCCCGGATGTGACCGCGGATCTGATTCTGCGGCACGGGTTTACCATCGTCTCCTGAGCCCGCGTAGGGGCGCGGCGTGACCGCACCGCCCCACCTGTCACAGCCCCGGAGGATATGGGCATGTGCCCGGCTCTGAGCGACAACCTCGGTTATGTCAAGCCATGATTGGACGGGTCGGGCGGCACATCTGGACGGGTCGGGCGCCACATCTGGACTGGTCGGGCGCCCATTTCCCCCAGGCCATCGTCGGGCCTAAGTTCGCTTGTCGCTCAGAGCTGGGCACAGACCACATCGCCGCCCACGCGTGACGCCTGAGGCGGACGTGACCGAGTCCGGCGCTCAACCCGGCTTTGTCGCGGTGACCGGCGGGGTCGCGGCCCAGTCATGACGGAAACTCTCGTCCCCGAACCGAATACCCAGATCGCGGGCGGTCTGGATCGAATCACAGTCCAGCGGAACGGTTTTCTGCTGGCGAGTGGCCCGCGCCAACGGCACGTAATCCACCGTCGGCGGGTTGAGCGCCACCATCACCCCACTGTGCCCTTCGTCGAGGGCCCGCACCGCGGCAGCGCCGAACCGCAGCCCCAGCAGGCGGTCCACCGATGTCGGCGAGCCGCCGCGCAACAGGTGCCCGAGCACCACGGCGCGAGACTCGCGCCCGGTGAGCGCCTCGAGTTCGGCGGCAACCTTGGCGCCCACGCCGCCAAGGCGTTCGGCCTGGCCCACCGCCTTGCCCGCCACGGTGAGTTCGCCGTCCACCGGTTTGGCGCCTTCGGCGACGCAGACAATGGAGTACGTCGAACCACGTTGGGCGCGTTCGTTGATCAGCTGGGCCACCGGCTCGAGCCGATAGGGGATCTCCGGCAGCAGGATGGCGTGCACCCCGGACGCCATTCCAGCGTGCAGCGCGATCCAGCCGGCGTAGCGGCCCATCACCTCCACCACGATGATCCGGCTGTGCGAGGTCGCGGTGGGGAACAGCCGATCGATGCACTCCGAGGCGAAGTCGACGGCGCTGTCGAATCCGAACGTCGCCGCGGTGCACTCCAGGTCGTTGTCGATGGTCTTGGGTACTCCGACCAACCGCAGGCCGGCCTCGTGCAGGTGGTTGCCGATCGCCAGGGATCCATCGCCGCCGATGGTGATCAGCGCGTCGATCTGGTGCTGTGCCATGCGCTCGAGCAGCTCGTCGGTGCGGTCCTGTTCGATCCAGCTGCCGTCGGGTTGCTGCACCGGGTACGCGATCGGGTTGCCGCGGTTGGTGCTGCCCAGGATGGTGCCGCCCTGGTGGATGATGCCGCGTACCCGATTGCGGGTCAGCTCGATCAGCCCGCCATCGGGGTAGTCATCACCCAGCAGCAGCCCGTTATAGCCGTCCCGGATCCCGACGACGTCCCAGCCCCGGCTGCGGGCGGCCAGGGTGGCGGCGTAGATGACGGCGTTGAGGCCAGGCGCGTCTCCACCACCGGTGCTGATCGCGATGCGCTTGATACCCGCCGTCACCCCTAAACCTCCTGCAGCGGACTCGTGGGATCGATCAGGATCTTGGCATGCTTGGCCGGATCCGCCAGCGCGTCGAACGCGTTCGCCACCCCACCCAGTCCGACCGTGCCGGTGATCAGCGGTGAGACGTCCACCTTGCCCTCGGCGATCATGTGCAGGGTGTCACGGAATTCCATTGGTGTGTAACCTAATACGAACCGCAGGTCGGTTTCCTTGTTGATCGCGATCGCCGGCCGGAACGCATCGGTTCCCATGCAGACCCCGACCACGACCACCCGGGAGAACAGCGGAGCTCCGGCGATGATGCCGTCGATGACACCCGGCACCCCGACGCATTCGAAGATGACCGGGCGGTTGGGTGTGGCGGCGCCGACGGCTTCGGCGGCCCGCCAGACATGCCACCAGGGCAGCCGCGCCTTGTACAGCTTTTCAACGGTGCCCACCGCCAGGCCCAGTGCATCCGGCGCCTTTTCCAGGTGGCCGTGGCCCGCCGCCGCGGCGTACGGCGAATCGACGGCCGGGTCGACGACGATGTCGGCGCCGCATCGGGAAGCCAGCGCGCGCCGGCCGGGCGAGAAGTCGCTGGCGATCACGGTGCGCACGCCGCGCGCCTTGAGCATGCACACCACCGCCAGGCCGATCGGTCCGCAGCCGATCACGATCGCCACGTCGCGTTTACGCACCTCGCCGCGCCGCACGGCATGCCAGGCGACCGCCATCGGCTCGGTGAGTGCGGCCGCCTCCACCGAGAGCCCGTTGGGAACCGGCAGCGCCAGGGACTGCTCGACGAGCATCTGCTCGGCGTAGCCTCCCGGCGCCGATTCCGACAACCCGACCGCGTGGACGTCCTCGCCGCGCCGCAACAGTGGAATCGCGACCACCCGGGTGCCCGGGCGCGGCGCCTTGCGGGTGCGGGGACCGTGATCGAGCACCTCGCCGCAGATCTCGTGCCCCAGCACCACCTGCTGATCCGAGCGCATAAAGCCGTCGTATCCGGTCACGGCCATGACCTCGGCGACCTCGTCGCAGTGCTGGCGGGCGTGCAGATCGGATCCGCAGATGCCGCACCGCAGCACGTCGATGAGGAGCTGGCCTCTGGCTGGGATCGGAGTGGGCAGGTCGACGACCGAGAGTTCACTGTTGCTGCAGCTGACGGCTTTCACAGTTTCCAGCCTACGAGGCTGCCCGGTGGACGTGGTGTCAATGACCGGGGCGGCGGACCCGCAACAAGGCTCCCAGCAGCAGGAGCGCCAACACCGCCAGCCACGGCCAGGCTCCATGCTGGTGCACCCACCCGGCGAGCGTGCCCTGTAGCCGTCCTGCGGCGGCCAGCACCGGATCGCCCGCGCTGACGTCGCCCCCGAACAGGCGAACCTCGTAGTAGCCGTAGTAGCCGACGTAGAGCCCGACGGCCACCAGCAGCGCGCCGCTGATCCGGCTGGCGTAGCGGGTGATTCGCCGCATCTTGTCGATCAGTGCGGAACGAGCCAGCGCCACCGCGATCGCCAACACCCCGACCAATAGCCCGAACCCGGCCGCATACGCCAGATAGGCCGTCACGGCGTCGCGGCCACCGCGCAGTGCCGCCCCGGTGACCGCCAGAAACGGGCCGATCGTGCAGCCCAGCGAAGCGCAGGCGTACGCCACCCCGTAGCCGAGCATCGACCCGATCCGGGCGGTGGGAGCCCATCGTCCACCGAACGAGGCGACCGCGAGTCGGCGGCCCGCCAGCAGCCAAACCCCCAGCGCGACCAGCACGATGCCGATCACCACCGTGGCGTAGGGCAGGTAGCGCTGCACCCGTGCGGCCACCGTGACGGTGAGCAACCCAAAGGTGCCGAACACCGCCAGAAAGCCCAGGGTCATCGCGGTGGTGGCCGCCAATGCCCGACCCACCGCGTCCCACCGGTCGGCGCGCTCACCGCGCACCACCAATGCCAGATAGGCGGGCAGCAGCGCGAACCCACACGGGTTCAGGGCCGCCACCAAGCCTGCGGCGAAAGCCAGTCCCGGCAGGTTCTGGTTCATCTACGTCAGCGCCGCGACCCGGTCGGCCAACTCCTGTTGCGACATCGCCGAAGTCGGGTTGTTCACGAAGGTCGAGGTGCCGTCGGAGCGCTCGAACACGTACGCGGGCTGCCACGGCACCCCGAATCGCGCCCAGATCGAGCCGTCGGCGTCGTTGAGGTTGGTGAAGTTCAGGTGGTACTTGGCCACGAAGTCCTGCATCGACGCCACATCGGAGCGCCCCGCCACCCCGACGAAGGTCACCCGGGGGTTGGCGGCCGCGACCTGGCTCACCGGCGGTGCCTCGGCGTTGCAGAACGGGCAACTCGGTCTCCAGAACCACAGCACCGCGGGTTTGCCCTGCAGGCTGGCGCCGTTGAACGGGGTCCCGGCGATGGTGGTGGTGGTGAACTGCAACCGCTCGTCGGCGGCCGTGGCCGCAGGTGGGCCGGCCAGCCCGACGACCAGTGCGGCGACGGCGGCCAGTACCAGCGTGTAGATCCTCATGTAAGGCACCACGAACCCGACCGGCCGATGGTTCAGCCCACGCGTCGGGGCCGCGGTTTAGGGTGGCCGCGATGGGACTGCACCTGCACCGCGCCGAGCGCACCGACGTCCTCGCCGACGGCCTGGGCGTCCTGTTGGCGACGCCGCAGGCCGACCCGTTCGCCCAGGAGCTGGTGTTGGTGCCGGCGCGCGGGGTCGAGCGCTGGCTGTCGCAGCGACTGTCCCACGTGCTGGGTGCCGGTCCCGGCGGTGACGGGGTGTGCGCGGGCGTGGCGTTTCGCAACCCGGGCTCGCTGATCGCCGAGATCACCGGCGCCGGCGATGACGATCCGTGGTCCCCGGATGCCATGACCTGGCCGCTATTGGCGGTGATCGACGCGAACCTGGATGCGTCCTGGTGTGCCACGCTGGCAAAGCATTTGGGCCACGCCGACCCCAGCGGAGAAGGTGAGCTGCGTCGCGGCCGGCGCTATGCGGTGGCGCGCCGGCTGGCCGGATTGTTCGCCTCTTATGCCCGGCAGCGGCCGCAGCTGCTCGTCGACTGGAGCGCAGGCGAGACCACCGACGGTGCCGGTGGCGCGTTGCACGACGATTTGGGTTGGCAGCCGCCGCTGTGGCGAGCGCTGGTGGCTGCCATCGGGATCGATCCCCCACACATTCGGCACCGCGACACGATCTCGCGCCTGCGCCGAGCACCGACCGAGACGCTGCCGGCCCGGCTGTCGTTGTTCGGGCACACCCGCTTGGCGTGCACCGATATCGAGTTGTTGGAGGCACTGGCCACTCATCACGCCCTGCACCTGTGGCTGCCGCACCCCTCCGATGCGCTGTGGTGCTCGCTCCATGACGTGCACGGCCCTGTCCCGCGCACCGACGACGAAACCCGGCACCGCGCACACCATCCCCTGTTGGAGACCCTGGGCCGGGATCTGCGTGAGCTGCAACGCGGCCTGCCCGCTGCGCCCGACAGCGACGAAAACCTGCGTGCCGCAACGCGACCGGACACGCTCTTGGGTTGGCTGCAATCGGATCTGGGTGCCAACGCGCTGCGCCCCGAGGGCCGCAATCGCGCCGCATCCGACCGCTCGGTGCAGGTGCACAGCTGCCACAGCCCGGCCCGCCAAGTCGACGTGCTGCGCGAAGTCCTGCTGGGGCTGCTGCACGACGATCCGACGCTGGAACCCCGCGACATCGTGGTGATGTGCCCCGACATCGAAACCTATGCGCCGTTGATCGTCGCCGATTTCGGTCTGGGCGAGCTGGCCGGTGATACCCACCCGGCGCACCGGTTGCGGGTGCAGCTCGCCGACCGGGCATTGACCCAGACCAATCCGCTGCTGGCAGTGGCCGCCGAACTGCTGGAGATCGCCGGCAGCCGCGCCACTGCCACCGCCGTGCTCAATCTCGCCCACTCCGACCCGGTGCGGGCGCGGTTCGGCTTCACCGACAACGATCTGGCCCAGATCACCACCTGGGTGCGTACCGCCAACATCCGCTGGGGCTTCGATCCACACACCCGCGAGGCCTACGGGCTGTCCCACATCGTGCACAACACCTGGCGATTCGGTCTGGACCGCATCCTGACCGGGGTGGCGATGTCCGATGATTCTCAGGCCTGGCTGGATACCGCGCTCCCCCTCGACGACGTCGGCAGCAGTCAGGTGGAGCTGGCCGGAAAGCTGGCCGAGTTCGTCGCACGGTTGCAGTCGGCGGTCGACAAACTGGACGGCACGCGCCCGCTGGCGGACTGGATCACCGCGCTGCGCGACGGGGTCGCCGAACTGGCCGATGCCGGCACTGAGGCCTGGCAGAGCGCGCATCTGCAGCGAGAGCTGGCGCAGGTGCTCGACGACGCCGGACCCCGCAGCGACACCGCACTGCGACTGCCCGATGTGCGCGTACTGCTGGCCGGGCACCTGGCCGGGCGCCCGACCCGGGCCAACTTCCGCACCGGAACGCTGACGGTGTGCACCATGGTGCCGATGCGGTCCGTGCCACACCGGGTGGTGTGCCTGCTGGGTGTCGACGACGGGGTGTTCCCCCGGCTGGACCTGCCCGACGGCGACGACGTGCTGGCGCGACGCCCGATGACCGGGGAACGTGACATCCGTTCTGAGGACCGGCAACTGCTGCTGGATGCGATCACCGCCGCCACCGACAAGCTGGTGATCACCTACACCGGCGCCGACGAACACAGCGGCCACCCCCGCCCGCCCGCCGTCCCGCTGGCCGAGTTGATCGACGCCCTCGATCAGACCACGCCGCAGCCGGTACGCGAGCACCTTGTTGTGCAGCATCCGTTGCAGCCGTTCGACGTCAGATGCGTCGAACCCGGCCGGCTGATCCCCGAGGTGCCGTTCACCTTCGACCCGACCGTGCCGCTGGCCGCCAGAACCGCCGCCGGAACCCGCCGTGACGCACCGCAGTTCATCACCGAGCCGCTGCCTGCACCGCCGCCGGGAGACGTTGCGCTCGTCGACCTGCTGAAGTTCTTCAAGGATCCGGTCAAGGGCTTTTTCAGTGCGCTGAACTACACGCTGCCGTGGGAGGTCGACGAGGTCGAAGACGGTATGCCCGTCGAGATCGACGCGCTTGGCGAGTGGGCGGTCGGTAATCGCATGCTGCACGACATGCTGCTGGGCACCGACCCCGCCAATGCCATCGCCGCCGAATGGCGCCGCGGCAGCCTGCCGCCCGGGCAACTGGGCTGGCGCACCGCCAAACAGATCCGGGACCGGGTCGCGGGATTGGCGGCCGCGGCGCTCGAGCATCGCCAAGGTGCTCCCACGACCTACGACATCGATCTGGATCTCGGAGGTGGGCGCCGGCTGACCGGCACCGTCACCCCGGTGTTCGATGCGACCACGGTGTCGGTCAACTACTCCAAGCTGCGGGACACCCATTTGTTGCAGGCCTGGATTCCGTTGGTGGCGCTGGCCGCCCAGCGTCCCGGTGTCGAATGGACCGCTCGCTGCATCGGCCGGGCCCGCGACGGCGAACGCGCCCTACAACGGGTGTTCGGGGCACCGCCCAACCCGGTTGAAACATTGCGGGAGCTGTTGTGGCTCTATGACATCGGGCGCTGCGAACCGCTGCCGCTGCCGATCAAGACTTCGTTCGCGTGGGCCGAGAAGCGCCACGCCGGGCGCGACCCGGTCTGGTATGCGAGCAGCAAATGGACCACCCAGCGCTACCCCGGCGAGGACGCCGAGCCCGCAAGCGTCCGGGTCTGGGGCCCACGCGCGCCGTTCGACGTGCTGGCTGGCCGGCCGCGTCCGGGTGAGGAGATCGACGGCGAGGACACCCGCCTGGGCGCGCTGGCGGCTCGGCTCTGGCTGCCGCTGCTGCGCGCGGAACGGCGGGGGCGCTGATGGAACGCTTCGATCTGCTGGGCCCGCTGCCGGCCCGGGGCACCACCACGGTGCTGGAGGCCAGCGCCGGCACCGGTAAGACGTTCACGCTGGCCGGTCTGGTGACCCGCTATCTGGCCGAGGGGCACGCCACGCTGGACGAGATGCTGCTGATCACCTTCAGCCGCGCCGCCACCCGGGAGCTGCGTGACCGGGTGCGTCGCCAACTGGTGGAGACGTTGGCCGCCCTCGACGGCACCAGTACGCAGGAACCCAATGATCTCCTCGCGCATCTGTGCAGCGGCAGCGCCGATGAGCGGGAGTTGCGCGGCCGACGGCTGCGTGATGCGTTGGCCGGCTTCGACGCCGCGACCATCGCCACCACTCATCAGTTCTGTCATCTGGTGCTGAAGTCACTGGGCATCGCCGGTGACACCAGCGCCGGCGTCGAGTTGGTGGAAAGCCTTGACGACCTGGTGATCCAGGTGGTCGACGACCTGTACCTGGCGAAGTTCGGGACACAGCGCGACGAGGTGGCACTGAGTTACGCCGACGCGCTGAAACTCGCGCGGGTGGTGGTCTCCGACCCGTATGCCCAACTGCGCCCGCAGGATCCCGAACCCGGCACGGTGGCCGAGGTGCGGCTGCGCTTCGTCGATGCGGTCTGCACCGAGTTGGAGCTACGCAAACGCCGGCTCGGGGTGCTCGGGTACGACGACCTGCTGCGCAGGCTGGCCGGAAGCCTAGAACCCGAGGAGGGGAAGGATTCGCCGGCCCGCGAACGGATGCGGCAGCGCTGGCCGATCGTGATGGTCGACGAGTTCCAAGACACCGACCCGATCCAGTGGCAGGTGATCGAACGCGGCTTCGTCGGGCATTCGGCGGTGGTGCTGATCGGCGACCCGAAGCAGGCGATCTACGGGTTCCGCGGTGGCGACATCTACACCTATCTGCAGGCAGCGCGCACCGCTGGGCAGCAGCGCACCCTGGCGGTGAACTGGCGCAGCGACTCGGCGCTGGTCGATGCGCTGCAGACGGTGATGGGCGGTGCGGCGCTGGGTGATCCGCAGATCGTGGTCCACGACGTCGAGGCCGCGGTCGGTGGGACCCGGCTGGCCGGTGCGCCCAGTACCGCGCCGTTCCGGCTGCGGGTGGTCAGCCGTGCGACCTTCGGCGTCAGCGCAGACCGGGTCGCCCCGATGCCCAAGCTGCGCCGCCATATCCCCGATGATCTGGCCGCCGACGTCGCCGCATTGTGGGCCAGCGGAGCGACCTTCGACGGCCGGCCGATCAGCCCCGGCGACGTGGCGGTGATCGTCGAGAACAGCAGGGACGCGGCCGCCTGCCAAGAAGCCTTGCTGCGAGCCGGGATTCCCGCGGTGTTCACCGGTGACGCCGACGTGTTCTCCTCGGCGGCGGCCGCCGACTGGTTGTGTCTGCTGGAGGCGTTCGAGGCAACTCATCGCGCCGGGTTGGTGCGGGCCGCAGCGGCGACGGTGTTCTTCGGCCATACCGCCGCCGCCCTGGCCGACGGTGGCGAGGTGCTGACCGACAAGGTGGCGTCGACGTTGCGGGACTGGGCCGATGAACTGCGGATGCACGGGCCGGCGGCGGTATTCGAAGCGGCGCAGTTGGCCGGCCTCAAGCGCCGGCTGCTCGGCGAGTACGGCGGGGAACGCACGATGACCGATCTGGCGCATGTGGCGCAGCTGCTGCATGAGGCCGCGCACCGCGATCGGCTGGGCCTGCCGGCGTTGCAGGATTGGTTGCGCCGCCAATGCACGGACGGAACCGGCGGCGGGCAGCACAATCGTCGACTGGATTCGGACGCCGCGGCCGTGCAGATCCTGACGGTGTGGGGCTCCAAGGGTTTGCAGTTCCCGATCGTGTACCTGCCGTTCGCGTTCAACCGGCACATGTTCGACGAGGCCATCCCGCTCTACCACGAAGCCGGTGTGCGGTGCCGGCACGTCGGTGGGCCGGACAGCTCCGACCACACCGAGGTGCAATGGCTGAGCCTGGCCGAGGCCGCCCGCAACGACATTCGGCTCGCCTACGTGGCATTGACCCGGGCGCAGTCGCAGGTGGTGGCGTGGTGGGCGGCGTCGTACGACGAACCCAACGGCGGCCTGTCCCGGCTGCTGCGGGGCCGACGCCGCGGCGAGGCGCCGGTGCCGGATCGCTGCGAGCCCAAACCCTCCGATGAGCAAGCCCTGAGTCGCTTCCGGGAGTGGGAGGCCGCCGGCGGCCTGGTCATCGAGGATTCGGTGATCGCCGCGTTGGCCCCGGTCGCCCCGCCGCCACCTCCGGATGACTTGGAAGCACGGCACTTCCACCGGCACATCGACACCGGCTGGCGGCGCACGTCGTATTCGGGGTTGATCCGGCACGCCAGTGAGGTCGGAGCGGACGTCGCGGGCGGGGCGCCCGGGGTGCACAGTGAACCGGAGCTGACCGCCCGCGACGACGAGGCCGACGACGTGCCCGTGGCGGTGGCGCCGCCGCCAGTCGGAGCGGATCTGGTCTCGCCGATGGCCGAGCTGCCCGCGGGGGCGGCGTTCGGCTCGCTGGTGCACGCCGTGTTGGAGACGGCCGATCCGTTCGCTGCCGACTTGGTGGCCGAGCTGGAAACCCAGGTACGCCGACACGCCGCCTGGTGGTCCGTCGATGCCGAACCGGCCGCCCTGGCCGCGGCACTGGTGCCCATGCACGACACCCCGCTGGGGCCGCTGGCCGGCGGGCTGACCCTGCGTGAGATCGGCACCCGGGACCGGTTGCGGGAGCTGGACTTCGAGATCCCGCTCGCCGGCGGTGATGTTCGGGGCGTGGCGCCGGACGTGCGACTGGCCGAGGTCGGGACGCTGTTGCGCGAGCACCTGTCCGCCGACGACCCGTTCGCCCCGTATGCCGACCGGCTGGCCACCGAGGCACTGGGCGGCCAGCCGCTGCGCGGATATCTGTCCGGCTCGATCGATGTGGTGCTGCGGGTACCCGAGCAGCGTTTCCTGGTGGTCGACTACAAGACCAATCGGCTCGGCGACACCGCCGCAGACTACGGCTTCGATCGGCTTACCGCCGCGATGCTGCATTCGGACTATCCGCTGCAGGCGCTGTTGTATACCGCGGTGCTGCACCGGTTCCTGCGGTGGCGGCTGCCCGGCTACGACCCCGAGCAGCATCTGGGCGGGGTGCTGTATCTGTTCGTGCGCGGCATGTGCGGACCGGACACCCCGGTCTCCGAAGGTCCAGAAGGGCACCGGGCCGGGGTGTTCGACTGGCGGCCACCCACCGCACTGGTGGTGGCCTTGTCAGATCTGTTGCACGCAAGGCGGGCGGCATGAGCGAGTTGTTGGAGTGGCGGGTGGCCATCGGTGCCACCGAACTGTTGCGGGATTTCAATCAGGCCGGCGTACTGGATGCCGCAGACGTGCATGCCGCCCAACGCATCACAGTATTGGGCGGCGAGCCCGACGAAACGGTGGGCTTGGCGCTGGCGCTGACCGTGCGGGCGCTGCGGCATGGGTCGGTGTGTCTGGATCTGTCGTCGGTGGCCACCGACACCGACGACGCACAGGTGTCCTGGCCGGAGCCGGGGGCTTGGCTGGACGCGGTGCGCGCCAGTCAGCTGGTGCGGGCCCGGGTGCTGCGGCTCTATGACATCCCATCTGGCGGGCTGCTGTACCTCGACCGGTACTGGCGCGAGGAAGAGCAGGTCTGCGCCGATCTGCTGGCGTTGTCGGCGCCCGGCACGGTACCGGCGGAGCTGCCCGCCTTTGAGCGACTTTTCCCGCCCGGCCAGTTCGATGAGCAGCGTGCAGCCGCCGAAATCGCGCTGTCGCAGCCGGTTACGGTGCTCACCGGCGGGCCGGGCACCGGCAAGACGACCACGGTGGCGCGACTGTTGGCGCTGTTGGCTGAGCATGCCGAACGGTCAGGCACGCCCGGGCTGCGGATCGCGTTGGCCGCCCCCACCGGTAAGGCCGCGGCCCGGCTGACCGAGGCGGTCGCCGCGGAGGTGGCCGAGCTGGAGCCGGTGGATCAGGCGCGGCTGGCCGAGTTGGGTGCGACCACGCTGCACACGCTGCTGGGTTCGCGACCGGACAGCTCAGTGCGGTTCCGCCACAATCGGGCCAACCGGCTGCCGCACGATGTGATCGTCGTCGACGAGACATCGATGGTGTCGCTGACGCTGATGGCCCGGCTGCTGGAGGCCATGCGCCCCGATGCCCGGCTGATCCTGGTGGGCGACGCCGACCAGCTGGCCTCGGTGGAAGCCGGTGCGGTGCTGGCCGATCTGGTAGACGGGCTGGCGGCGCGGCCGGACACTCGGGTGGCGACGCTACGGACCTCGCACCGGTTCGGCGAGTCGATCGGCGCGCTGGCGGTGGCGATCCGCGATGGCGACGCCGATAAGGCGATCGCGCTGCTGGCCGCCGGCGGTGACCATGTGGAGTGGCTCGATACCGACCACGCGGCGGACGTGGCCGAACGATTGGCCGCTTTGGTGGTGCCCCACGCGTTGGCGGTGCGCCAGGCCGCACTACTCGGTGATGCCACGGCAGCGGCGACGACACTGGACGAGCACCGGTTGCTGTGTGCGCACCGGGAGGGCCCGCACGGGGTGCGGCACTGGAACCAGCAGATCCGCCGATGGGTGGCCGAGCAGACCGGTGACCCGATGTGGACCGAGTGGTATGCCGGGCGACCGTTGCTGGTGACCGCCAATGATTACGGGCTCGGGTTGCGCAACGGCGATACCGGGGCGGTAGTGGTCCGCAACGAGGGGCTGCGCGCGGTGATCTCGACGGTGTCTGGGCAGCTGGAGTTCGCCACCAGCCGGCTCGCCGAGGTCGAGACCATGTATGCGATGACGATCCACAAAAGCCAGGGCAGCCAGGCCGGCGAGGTGACGGTGCTGATGCCGCCCGTCGAGTCGCGACTGTTGACCCGGGAGCTGTTCTACACCGCGGTGACCCGGGCCAAGACGAAAGTGCGGGTGGTGGGATCGGAGGCCTCGGTGCGGGCCGCACTGGCCCGCCGGGTGGTGCGGGCGTCCGGGCTGGCGCTGCGCCTGCGGGAGGCGTGAAAGCGTTGTACTACAAATTCGTAGTACAATTTTTCTATGTCCGAGGTCCCGGTGCGCGAGCTCAATCAGAACACCGCCGGCGTGCTCGCGCGCGTCAAACGGGGCGAACAACTTGAGATCACCGAACGGGGCGCGGTTATCGCTCGCCTGGTCCCGGCCAAGGAGGACCCTCTCGCGGAGATGGTCAAGGCCGGGCGACTTCATCGCGCGACCGTCAATGGGCCGGTGCCTCGTCCATCGGGTCCGATTCGTACCGATCATGAGGGCGGGGAAGTGCTCCGCGAGATGCGGGATGACGAGCGTTACTGATGTTGTACCTGGACACGTCGGCGCTGGTGAAACTGATCCGGCGTGAGCCGGAGACCGACGCGCTCGCCGATTGGCTCACCGCACAGGAGTCCGCGCCGTGGGTGTCGTCAACTGTGATCGAAATCGAACTGCCCCGCGCTATTCGGCGGATGGATCCCGCCCGCCTATCCGATGTCCCCGCTCTAGTATCCCGGATCTCCCGCTACGAGGTGGATGAGGTGGTTCGGGCCGCCGCTGCGGCGTATCCCGACCCGACGCTGCGATCGCTGGACGCAATTCATCTGGCGACCGGACACGCGGTGTTCGGTGCCAGACTGACCGCGTTCGTCGCCTACGACGAACGCCTGCTCGCGGCCGCCACAACCTTCGGCCTGCCGACCACTGCCCCGGGGCGCTGACGCCTTGATCTGTCACACCCCCGGGTTGCTTTCGCGACCATGGGGAATAGCAAGCAGTCGGCCAGCAACGGAACCGGCTTCGCCATTCTCGTGTGAGCCAGCGCAGCCACCACAGCAGCGCGATGAACGCTCCGCACCGCGCTGCCGAATTGAACCGGCTAGGCGAAATCCGCGAGCGCGCCGACTTTTAGAACGCCCAGGTGTTGCGCGGCGACCCGCACGGGTTCTTTGGGCAGTACCCGCTGCCGGACCCCGAGCTGATTCCGCGCCGGTACCGAGCCAGTACCGAGCCAGTACCGAGCCGGTTAGGCGCGCCGTCGGGCCGGACCATGTGGATCGTTGCCCGCCTCTGAGCGACAAGTTCGCACTCTCCCGTGCACGCGCCCACCGTTGTCGCTCAAAGGCGGGCAACGCCCCCATCCCCGCCAAGCCGTTAGGGATGGGACCGGTGGTGCGCCACACTGGGACCATGACGGAATCCGGCAATACCCGGGTCGCGGTCTACCTCGACTTCGACAACATCGTGATCTCCCGCTACGACCAGGTCAACGGACGGAGTTCGTTTCAAAAAGACAAGTCCAAGGGCCTGGCCAACCAGCCGGAACGCCTCGCCCGGGCCACCGTCGATGTCGGCGCGATCATCGATTTCGCATCGTCGTTCGGGACGCTGGTGCTCACCCGCGCGTACGCCGACTGGTCGGCGGAGGTCAACACCGGCTACCGCGCGCAGCTGGTCGGGCGCGCAGTCGATCTGGTGCAGTTGTTCCCGGCGGCCGCCTACGGCAAGAACGGCGCCGACATTCGGTTGGCAGTCGACGCGGTCGAGGACATGTTCCGGCTGCCGGATCTGACCCATGTGGTGATCGTGGCCGGCGACTCCGACTACATTCCGCTGGCGCAGCGCTGTAAACGCTTGGGCCGCTATGTCGTTGGCATCGGAGTGGCCGGATCGACCAGCCGCGCCCTGGCCGCGGCCTGCGACGACTTCGTCAGCTACGACGCGCTGCCCGGAGTGCCGGTGTTCGAGCCCGCGCCGGCCACCACCGACGCGGACGCGGACGCGGAACCGAAGCGGCGCACTCGCCGGGCCAAGGAGGAGCCCGAGGAGCCGCCGCAACCGGATCCGCAGGACACCGCCACCGCACTGCTTATCCGCGCGCTGCAGATCGGCCTGGAGAAGGATGACGTCGAGTGGCTGCACAATTCATCGGTCAAGGCGCAGATGAAGCGAATGGACCCGTCTTTCAGCGAGAAAGCCCTGGGGTACAAGTCATTCAGCGATTTCCTGCGGTCCTACTCGGACCTGGTGGAGCTCGACGAGAGTTCGACGACGCGGCTGGTGCGGTTGCGCGGTTGAGCCCGCGAAATAGGGGTGTACGCTGGACAAAGTTGGGAGCCGAGCCAGTCCGGGATGAGTCAGCATTTCGCCGTTGATCTTGTAGAGCAATCGCTCGCACCGGGCACACCGGTGACGACCGTTCGTCGGGATCACCATGAATGCTCTGTTCGCTTGCTCACCTTTTACCGCTCCTAAGACGGAACAACGTTTTTCGAGCCCCCCGAGTTTCGGCATCGTCAGTACGTATCCACCGACCCCGTGCGGGCTGGCGACCTTCACCGCCGCTCTGTGTGACGGACTGTCCGCCAATGGCGCCGAGGCCAGCGTCGTGCGCATCGCGGACGGGACGCCGACCAGTAGTGCCCGGGTCGTCGGAGAGCTGGTCAACGGGTCGGCGGGCTCGGTGGCTGCCTGCGCAGAATTGCTCAACCAGAGCGATGTCGCGATCATCCAGCATGAGTACGGGATCTATGGCGGCGCCGACGGAGAAGAAGTGCTGGATCTGATCGGCGGGTTGCGCATCCCGTCCATCGTCGTCGCGCACACGATCCTCAAAAACCCTACGCCACACCAGCGTTCAGTATTTGAAGCGATCGCAGCCAAGGCGGATCAAGTGGTCGTCATGTCGGAGGTCGCCCGTCAGCGCCTACGCCTCGACTTCGACATCGATCGCCGTAAGGTCACCACGATCCCGCATGGCGCGGCCGTGCCGAGGCAGGCCGCATTGAAGCGTTCCGGCCGACCGACCCTGTTGACCTGGGGCCTGCTGGGGCCGGGCAAGGGCATCGAGCGGGTGATCGACGTGATGGGTTCCCTGCATGATCTCCCTGGGCGGCCGCGCTACTTGGTAGCCGGTCGGACGCACCCGAAGGTTCTGGCCGCCGATGGCGAGGCCTACCGGGACGCGCGCGCCGCACAGGCACGCAGCATCGGTGTCGAAGACTCGGTGTCGTTCGACCCCGACTATCGCGGCGTTTCGTCACTGGTCGCACTAGTCCAGTCCTCGGCGGCGGTCGTCCTGCCCTACGACTCCACCGATCAGGTCACGTCTGGCGTGCTGGTCGACGCGATCGCGTGCGGCCGGCCAGTGGTCGCCACCGCTTTCCCGCATGCCGTCGAGCTTCTCGGCACCGGGGCGGGCATCGTCGTCGGGCACGATGATCCCGACGCGCTGGCTACGGCCCTGCGCAGGGTGCTGACCGACCCGCGCGTGGCCGGCTCGATGGCCGCCGAGGCCCGCCGACTTGCCCCGACCATGGCCTGGACGAGCGTCGCCAGTGCCTATCTGAGCTCGGCGCGCCGCCATCTCGCGCAGCGGTCGGCATCGGTATGACCCCCACTACGCCCGCCCCGATCTTCGACCATCTGCTGCGCATGACGGATCATCGAGGCACCTTCGAGCACGCCTGTTTCGCCGAGCCTCGGCGCGAGCACGGTTACTGCGCCGACGACATGAGCCGCGTTCTCGTCGTTGCGACCCGCCAGCCGCATGCGGACGGGGACGTGCACCGCCTCGCCAGTGTTGCGGTGCGGTTTCTGAACGAGGCGCAGTCCCTCACCGGCGCGTGCCGCAATCGGATGGACAGCTCCGGCGGTTGGACCGACGAGCCGACCCTGGAGGATTGCTGGGGCAGGTGCGTCTGGGGGCTCGGGACAGCCGCCGCGCACAGCGAAGTGGGCTGGGTGCGCCAGTCGGCCATCGTGCAGTTCGAGCGCGCCGCCCAGGGCCGCTCGATCTGGCCGCGCGCCATGGCCTTCGCGGCATTGGGGGCCGCGGAACTGCTGACCGTCAATCCTGACCATCGCGCGGCCCGTGAACTCGTCACCGACTACGCCGACACCGTCGCCGAACCGAACGGCAACCCGGCCTGGCCGTGGCCCGAAGAGCGACTGACCTACGCGAACGCGGTCCTGGCCGAGGCGATGATCGCCGCGGGCGTTGCGCTCGATACGCCGACACTGTGGGGGCGCGGCCTGGATCTGTTGGAGTGGTTAGTCGGATACGAAACGGCAGAGGGGCACCTCTCTCCCACCCCGGCGGCGGGCCGCGGCCCCGGCGACGTTCGGCCCGGATTCGACCAGCAGCCGATCGAGGTGGCCACGCTCGCCGACGCGTGCGCTCGCGCCGCCGGCGTCGACGCCAGGCAGATCTGGCCGGACGGGGTCCGAGCGGCAGCGGCGTGGTTCCAGGGCGACAACGACGCGGGACAGCCGATGTGGGATCCCGAGACGGGCGGCGGATTCGACGGCCTGCAGGCCTGCGGGGTGAACCGCAATCAGGGCGCGGAGTCGACCCTGGCTGTGCTGTCAACCCTGCAGCAGGCTCAGCATTTCTCGACTGTGCCGCAATGACTTCAGTGCGGGCCGGACTGGTCACGCGCGACTCGCAACGGCTCGCAGCCGACCCGTCACGCGTTGTCACCCGACTCTTCGTACCCGGCCAGGAGGGCTTCGAGTACCAGGAGTCCCGCGCCGGCGTGGTCCTGCGGCGGATCCTGGCACTGGACGAGGACGAGGTGCGGTCGTCATTGGACGATGTCGTCACACGCTTCGACGGGCGGCACCGCGATCTGGTCGGCACCTTCGGTCGGCACGCCCGAGAACTCGCCGACCGGCTCGATCCCGACCGGGAACTCTCCGAGGTACGCATGTTGCTGCTAGGTGCGACTTTCACCAGCGAATACGCCATCGAGGGTGCGGCGTTGTGCAACCCCAGCATCGTGGCGCACCCCGACCAATCGGGAACGGTCGAGGGCGGGCTGCGATTCGTGATGAGCGTGCGGGGCATCGGGGAAGGACATCGTTCCTCGATCGGGTTCCGGAGCGGCGTCGTCGACGCGGCCGGGCGGGCCACCATCGAAGACCGGAGCCCCTTCGCCACCGTCGGCGCAGCCACGCCGACGGTGCTGGAGGCAGCCGTCTTTCGCAGTGAGCTCGCCCGTCTCGACGACGCAGGCGAGGCCACCGGTTACGTCCTCGACGGACTCGGCGACCGTTTCACCCGCGCGGAGCTGGATCAGCGGCTCGCCACGCTGGAGACCCATTTGAGCACCCGTGGACGCGCCCGAGAGACGATCTCTACGATCCGCGCCATCGCCGCACGTACCTACGCCGTCGGGTTCTCCGATGCCATACCGCTTTCCGAGCGGGTGCTGTGGCCGGCGATGGACGCTGAGCAGGCCGGGATGGAGGATGCCCGCTTCGTTCGCTTCACCGACGATGACGGGACCCTCAGGTGGCTTGCCACCTACACCGCCTACAGCGGATCCCATATCAGCCAACAGCTGTTGGAGACAACGGATTTCCGATCCTTTACCTCCACACCGATCGTCGGTCCCGCCGCGGCCAACAAAGGACTGGCGTTGTTTCCGCGCCGGATCCACGGTCGATTCGCGGCCCTGTCGAGGGCGGATCGCGAATCGAATGCGATCGCCTACTCCGATCACCTGTCGGTGTGGCCGAGCGCGGTTCCCGTTCAGCGACCGGCGCAGGCGTGGGAGGCATTGCAGCTCGGGAACTGCGGTCCGCCCATCGAAACCGAGGCAGGCTGGCTGGTGCTCACCCACGGCGTGGGTCCGATGCGCACCTATCGGATCGGCGCGATTCTGCTCGACCTCGACGATCCCACCCGGCTCGTCGGTCGGCTACGCCAACCACTGCTGAGTCCCGCCGGCGACGAGCAGGACGGCTATGTGCCCAATGTCGTCTACTCCTGCGGCGCTCTGGCACACGCCGACACCCTGGTGCTGCCGTACGGCATCGGCGACGCCGCCATCGGCATCGCCACCGTTCCACTGCCCGAACTGCTTGCCGCACTGTGTGACTGACGTCTGGGCGTGGCGGTTCGGTTTATCCCTCCGCGGCCACCAAGGACCGTAGCTGCACATCGGGGTTGTCGCGTTGGAAACCCTGCAGCCGCCAAGCGTTGGAGAACAACACCAGGTGCACACCGTCGGTGCGGGTCAAGACCTCGGCCAACGACTGCTTACTGACGAAGTCGACGTCTTGCGCATCCACGATCCGCGCGACCTGATAGGGCAGCGGCTCCAGCGTGATCGGCGCGCCCATTTCGTTGGCCATGCGGTGTGCGGCCACCTCGAACTGCATCGGGCCGACCGCGGCAAGCACCGGCGCCTGCTCACCGCGGCGATCGGACACCAGCACCTGCACCACGCCCTCTTGGTCCAACTGCTCGATACCGCGGCGAAACTGCTTGTGCTTGCTGGGATCGACGTTGCGCGCCACCGAGAAATGCTCGGGCGAGAAGCTCGGGATCGGCGGGTACTGCACGGGCACATCGCAATACAGCGTGTCGCCCGGACGCAGGGCGGCAGCGTTGGCCAACCCGATCACATCACCGGGCCACGCGGTGTCCAAGGTCGAGCGCTGCTGGCCGAACACCGACTGGGCGTACTTGGTGACAAAGGGCTTGCCGCTCGCGGCGTGGGTGAGGACGTCGCCGCGCTCGAAGGTTCCCGAGTACACCCGCGCGAAAGCGATGCGATCGCGATGGGCGGAGTCCATTCCGGCCTGCACCTTGAACACGAAGGCGCTGAACGGTGCGTCGGTGGCGCGCCGGCCGCCGGCGACGTCGAGTGCCCCGCTGGGCGCCGGCGCCAACTCAGTGAGCACGTCGAGCAGCTGATTCACGCCGAAGTTCAATGCCGCCGAGGTGAACAGCACCGGCGTCGATTCGCAGCCGAGGAACGCCTCGCGGTCGAAGTCGGATCCGTCGGCGGACAGCAGCTCGCACTCTTCGACGGCGGTATCCCAGTCAGCCCCGGCCGCAGCATGCGCATCCGCCGCGGCGATGTGCTGCTCGGGTGCCGCGGTGGCGCCGCCGGCGGTACGGGTAAACCGGATGAAGTTGCCGGACCGGCGATCGAGCACCCCGTCGAATTCTCCGGCGATGCCGACCGGCCAGGTCAGCGGGGTGGGACGCAGCCCGATGCGGGTGTGGATCTCGTCCATCAATTCCAGGGCATGCCGGCCGGGACGGTCCCACTTGTTGATCACCGTGATGATCGGGATCCGGCGATGACGGCACACCTGGAACAGCTTGAGAGTCTGCGGCTCGAGGCCTTTCGCGGCGTCGATGAGCATGACCGCGGAGTCGACGGCGGTCAGCACCCGGTAGGTGTCTTCGGAGAAGTCGGCGTGACCGGGAGTGTCGAGCAGGTTGATGACGCAGTCCTGCCCCTTGGGCGTGCGGTAGGGGAACTGCAGGGCTGTCGACGTGATGGAGATGCCCCTGGCTTTCTCCATCTCCATCCAGTCCGACACCGTGGCGCGACGCCCGGACTTGCCGTGTACTGCGCCGGCCTCGGTGATGGCCTTGGCATGCAGCACCAGAGCCTCGGTCAACGTCGATTTGCCGGCGTCGGGATGGCTGATCACGGCGAAGGTGCGGCGCCGGCCTGCTTCGCCAGCGATCCGGCCGGTTGGCGGCGCAGCGGCGACCGTCTGCGAGTCCAGGGCGTTGTCGGTCATTGCGTCGCTGAGTGTATTGGCGATCTTGAGCGATTCAATAATCGGGCACCAGGCCGGATACCCTTCCAGTCGTGACCGCGATCGACCCGGAAAGGCTCGCCACCTGCCTACAGGTGCTCGCCGAGGTCGATGCGCTGCCGGATGAGCACCCCGACGCCGTAGCGGTGCGCCGGGCCACCGCCCGCATGTTCAAGGCGGTCAAGAAGGCTCGCCGGACCGCCCGACGCGACGCAGTGGCCGCCGCTGACCAGGCCGTCATCGCCGCCACGGCCACCGGGGCGCCGGGCCGCATCGACGACGAGACGCAGGGCATTCCACTGGTGTCTGCCGCGGTCGGGGCGTCGGCGGGCACGCTGCTGCGCTCGCGGGCCTGCTACATCTGTAAGACCCACTACACGCAGGTAGACGCGTTCTATCACCAACTCTGCCCAGATTGCGCCGCGATGAGCCGGGCCAAACGCGACGCGCGTACCGACCTCACCGGACGACGGGCCCTGCTTACCGGCGGGCGCGCCAAGATCGGCATGTACATAGCGCTGCGACTGCTGCGCGACGGTGCGCACACCACCATCACCACCCGTTTCCCCAACGATGCCGTGCGGCGCTTCGCCGCGATGCCCGACAGCGCCGATTGGCTGGACCGGCTTCAGGTGGTGGGTATCGACCTGCGCGACCCGGCCCAGGTCGTAGCGCTGGCGGACACGGTCGCCGCGCAGGGCCCGTTGGACATTCTGATCAACAACGCGGCGCAGACGGTGCGGCGCGCGCCCGGCTCCTATGCCGCCCTGGTCGAGGCCGAGCGCACCCCCGTAGGCGAGCTGGTCGACGTCATCACCTTCGACCATGTCAGCGACGCCCACCCGGCGGCCCTGGCCGGCAGCCTCGCCGAGCACCAGCAGCCACACGCACTGACCGAACTGGCCCTGACCGCCCGCAGCGCCTCCCCCGAGCGGATCGCCGCGGGCACCGCGATCGACGCGGGCGGGCTGCTGCCCGACACCGCCGCCGTCAACAGCTGGACCCAGCACGTGCACGAGATCGACCCACTGGAGTTGCTCGAGGTGCAGCTGTGCAACCAGACCGCGCCGTTCATCCTGGTGAGCCGGCTTCGCCCGGCCATGGCGGCGGCCACCGCCCGCCGCAAGTACGTGGTGAACGTCTCGGCGATGGAAGGGCAGTTCAGCCGCCGCTACAAGGGTCCGGGCCATCCGCACACCAACATGGCCAAGGCCGCGCTGAACATGCTGACCCGCACCAGTGCGGCCGAAATGCTGGAGAACGACCGCATCCTGATGACCGCGGTGGACACCGGCTGGATCACCGATGAGCGCCCGCATCCCACCAAGCTGCGCCTGGCCGAGGAGGGATTCCACGCCCCGTTGGATCTGGTCGACGGCGCCGCGCGGGTCTACGACCCGATCGTGCGCGGGGAAGCCGGCGAAGATCTATACGGGTGCTTTCTCAAGGATTACGCGCCGAGCAACTGGTAGCCCGTCAGTACAGCGGCCCGCCGCCGAACAGCGCGCGGTGTGAATCCGGCTGGTTGCCTTCGACATCGGTGACGGAGTAGTCCAGCGCGGTCTCGGCGGTGATCAGGGTGTGCCCACTTCGGGAACCTAGGTCGGGGTCATTCGCCAGGGCGGCGACAACGCGGCCGATGAACTCCGGGGTTTCGGCGTTGGCCAGCGGGAAGCCTTGGAAGTTGTCCAGGCCACGAGCCATGAAGCCCTGCATGACTTCGTTCTTCACCAGGCCGGGCCACAGCGATACCGCGCTCACCCCGGTTCCGGTCAGTTCGACGGCCATATCGGCGGCCATCTTGTCCAGCCCGGCCTTGGACATGCCGTAGAGCACCGAGTGCAGGTGCCCGCGGGCCCCGAACGAGGAGATATTGGCGATCAAGCCGGCGCCGCGCGGGACCATCAGCTGCGCGGCGTGCACCGAGGCGACGTAGTGGGCGCGCAGGCCCACCCCGATCAGGGTGTCCCAGTCGGACAGTGGGCGCTGCCAGAACTTCTCGGTGAACCCGGAAAACCCCTTGGGCGCCGCCCAGACATTGTTGACCAGCAGATCCAGCTGGCCATCTTGCTCGTCGGCGATGCGGGCGAACAGCTTTGCGATCTGGTCGTCATCGCGGTGGTCGCACTGGACACCGATGCCGTGCCCGCCGCGCTCGGTGACTTCCCGCGCGGTCTGATCCAGTGGCCCGTCGGCGCCGACTTCGCCGCGCGCGGTGACGTAGACGGTCCAGCCGTGCGTGCCGAGCGCCAGCGCGATGCCCTTGCCGACGCTGCGGCTGGCGCCGGTGACCAGGGCGATTCGGGTGCTCATCTCTAGGCCTCCACCGTCGTGTCGTCGCCGAGCGGTCGGGTGATCACCCAGAGCTGGCGAAAGCGGCTGCGGGCCATTTTCCAGGCCCCGTCCTCGATCACGTAGTCGTCGTCGTACTCGCCGGTGAGCAGGCGTTCGGTGCGCTCAATCATGTTGATCTGGCGGAACTTCAGCGTCCATCGTCCGGTGGCGGCGCCGGGGCCGGTGATGGTGATGTCGGGGTGCATGCCGTGGTGCATGTCCAGGATCACCGGTTTGCCGTCCACCTTGTGCAGCGCGATCTTGGTGAATACCGCAGCCAACTTTTCTGCCTGATCGGGTCCACCGAACCCGCCCAGGGGTCCGTAATGAATGTCGGCACCGCGATTGATGAAGCAGGCCCGGAAGGTTTCAGGGTCTTTGGCGTCACAGGCCCGGAAGTAACGGTGCTTGAGGGCTTTGATCGCCTCGATCTGTTCGAGCGCGGTGAGCCGCTCCTCGGGTGTCATCGCTCGACGATAGATGTCGGGTGCCCGGGCGGTGAGATCGTCCCCACCCGCCACACGCGTACCGCGACTGGCGGTATGACATGAGTTCGAATCGGATAGCGCCGGAGATATCAGCCGGTTTCGGCGACCGCGCCGTTGCGCGCGGCTCCGGGCAGGAAAATGAGCACGCCGATAAGCGTGCGCCGTCTAGGAGCTACGGCTACCGCAACCAGGCCCAATCAGCAGATTTGGCCGGCGAAGAAGGCGGCCGACACCAGACCGACACACAACGCCAGGGTGGCATGACCCATCATGCCCGCGCCGACAGTCGCGGTGACAGCGGTGGCAGCCAAGCCGCTCAGAAAAGTGGTCATTGCCCATCTCCTGTGGTGTGCATCACATCAAGGTTTCCAACGTGGTCTACACCACATCATATCTCTAAGGAAAATGCCAGTCCTCTCCCATTCACCGGAAAGTCGCCGGATTGTTGCGGGCCGTCGGCGGCCCTCGCGATCAGACCGCGGGGTGGCCCTGCGAGCGTCGGGCGCTTGTGGATGGACAGACTTCTCATGCCGCCGGTTCCGCGTACGCTGCCACCATGCCGCCGGAGAATCTCGAGTCACGGGTGACCGCCCTGGAGGTGCAGGTTGGTGAGTTGCGCCGCCGGGTAAGCGCTAGCGAACAAGACGCCGCGGCAGCCCGGGTGCTTGCCGGTGGGGCTGATCGCGACGTGGGTGAGATCCGCGGTGAGATCCGTGACTTTCAGCGGGCCACCATCGGGAGCTTCAACGCGTTGCGGGCAGACATGGTTGACGGTTTTCGACGGATCGACGAACGGTTCGCGCAGATCGACGAACGGTTCGCGCGGATCAACGAGCGGTTCGCGCAGGTCGACGGAACGTTCGGACAGGTCGCTACCGGCTTCGCCGAGATGCGCGCCAAGTTCGACATGACCGCGGCCGGACAGCAGCGCATCGCCGAGCTGATCCAAACCGTCATCGACGCGCAAGGCGGCAACGGCTCGGACTGACCGATACTTCGAATGCGGTAGAGGTTTCCTGCGGCGATCGAGCCGTTCTGGACTCTGGCGTAAACGCTGTTTCCCAACGGCTCGGGCTGACGCTTCGATCGTTGGCCGGCTCACGGCCGCCTCGGGTAACCGCTTCCGCCTACAACTCGATGACACTCCCGGCCTCGACCAACCAGGAGCGGTCCAAGCGGACGTTCTGCAACATCCGGCGGTCGTGGGTCACCAACAACAGCGCACCGTCGTAGGTTTCCAGCGCCTGCTCAAGCTGTTCGATGGCGGGCAGATCGAGATGGTTGGTCGGCTCGTCGAGGACCAGCACGTTCGTGCCGCAGGCCTGCAGCAACGCCAGGCCGGCCCGGGTGCGTTCCCCGGGCGAGAGGTCGTCGACCGCGCGCTCCACATGGTCGGCGGTCAGCCCGAACTTCGCCAGCAGGGTGCGCACGTCGGCGGTCGACCACTCCGGCACCCGCTGCTCGAAGCGATCGACCAGACGGGCGGGGCCGGTGAAATCAGCGCGCGCTTGGTCGATCTCACCGATGGCGACGTTGGCGCCCAGACTTGCGCGGCCCGCGTCGGGCTGCTGACGGCCGAGCAGCAGTCGCAGCAGCGTCGATTTTCCCGCCCCGTTGGGACCCACGATGCCGATCCGCTCGCCGGCATCCACCTGCAGCGACACCGGTCCGAGGACGAAATCGCCTTGTCGCACCACGGCATTGTCGAGTGTCGCAACCACCGAACTCGACCGTGGCGCAGCCCCGATGCTGAATTGCAGGGTCCATTCCTTGCGGGGTTCGACCACCTCCTCAAGGCGGGCGATCCGGCTCTCCATCTGACGCACCTTCTGCGCCTGTTTCTCACTGGACTCCGTAGCGGCACGGCGCCGATTCTTGTCGTTGTCCGGCGCCTTGCGCATCGCGTTGCGGACCCCCTGGCTCGACCATTCCCGCTGCGTGCGGGCGCGAGCGACCAGGTCGGCCTTCCTCTCGGCGAACTCCTCGTACTGGTCACGCCGGTGCTTGCGATTGATCTCCCGTTCCTCAAGATAGCTGTCGTATCCGCCGCCGAAGACGGTCGCGGTGTTCTGCGCCAGATCCAATTCCAGGACGCGAGTGACGCTGCGGGCCAGGAACTCCCGATCGTGGCTGACCAGCACTACCCCGCCACGAAGATCACGGACGAACTGCTCCAGCCGGGCCAGCCCGTCCAGGTCGAGGTCGTTGGTCGGCTCATCGAGCAGGACGATGTCGAAGCGCGACAGCATCAGTGCGGCCAGGCCCACCCGGGCGGCCTGCCCACCCGACAGCCCGGTCATCAGCGTCGACTCGGGCTGCACCGCCTCGGAGTCCAGTCCCAGGTCGGCCAGCACCGCCGGCACCCGGTCATCGAGGTCGGCCGCGCCGGTGACAAGCCAATGGTCCAACGCAACGGAGTAGGCGTCGGCCGGATCGGTGTGCGCGGAAACCTGATCCGGATCTGCCAGGGCCGCGGCCGCGGCGTCCATGGCCTCCGTCGCCTGTGCGCAGCCGGTCCGGCGGGCGATGTAGGCGGCGACGGTCTCCCCTGCGACCCGCTCGTGCTCCTGCGGCAGCCAGCCGACGAACGCATCGGCCGGAGCGATGTTGACCGCACCGTCGAGCGGCTCCAGATCGCCGGCCAAGATCCGCAACAGGGTGCTCTTGCCGGCGCCGTTGGCACCCACGACGCCGACGACGTCGCCCGGTGCCACGGTGAGGTCAACGCCCTCGAACAGGGTGCGGTGCGCGAAGCCGCCGGCGATGTTCTTGGCGACGAGTGTTGCGATCATCGGTACATGGTCTCAGGGGCAGGATGCGGGAAGGAGGGATGGCGGGATGGCGGGGCGCGGGAAGGCGCTGCTCCCGGCGGGCCGACGATCTTCTAGGCCTTGGCCGTGGCCGGCCCCGTCCGGTTCGTAGTTGACGAATAGTTGGGCACATACTTTGCGGGCTTCTCCCGATTCGGAGTGCCGTTCACACAGCTACCGGACGCGAATGTGCCGACCAAGCCTGGCATGGACAAGGACCCCACTGTCTCGGTCGCTAAGTTGGCTGCACTGTGGGCACCCGATGAACAGATGTGTACGTAGGCAAGGCCAATCTCAGCGCTGACGGCAAGCGCCATCTGCGCAAGAGGCTAGATGAATTCCGCAAATTCGGTGCAGGCGTTCCGATCGGTCACGCAGGCGGGAAACGCATCTGGCAGCTTTCCGATCACGATGAAACTGCTTGGCTGCTGGCGAGTCACCGATGACGCGGACGCCGCGATAGTCGAGACGAAGATGCTTGCTGACTTGCGCGCACACTACGGGCGCCTCCCATTCGCGAACATGGGCGGCTGAACACAGACCCGGAAACGCAAGGTCAACCCAGAATTACGTTTGGGTCCAGGACTGTTGAAACACCTAGCCCACGCCCCCTGGCGCTGCCGGCCGCGCCCGCGGGAACGTCTCGACTAAGAGCGCAGCTAGTTGGCGTGCAATCTCTTCATCGATCTGGATCGACTGACTACTCTTCGGCGTCGATGCTCGACCGTCTGAGCCAAACGTACTCAGGTGAAGCAGCTGAGTACCGTCTGCATCGTCCACGACCTGAAAGTAACAATCGACCTCAGAGCTGTGCGGTCTTACGTCTTGCGTCCCGCGTTCCAACTTGCGCACCCTTGCCATGCGGCAATGCTAAGTCAATTGGGTCAGCCAGTTTGGTGTACTCCGTGGGATCAACTTCCTACTGCGGCATGGCAAATGAACGGGGCCCCGAGTTCTGATCGTCCGGACCCGAGCAGGGAATTCAGCCCTTGGCAATTGGCAGGGGCGCTGGCGCCGGCCGCATGAATGGCCCTGCCAACTCCGTCCCCAACCGGAGTTCGTCGGATGAAACTTCTCCACCACCCTTGTCGCGAGCCACATCAACGGCCCTCACACGCTTGCGCATGATACTCCCGTTCTGCCAGCGGCACATGCGCCGCCGACCGCGGCCCCATCTGGCGCGGCACAGTCTTGCCTGCTCACCGCTGGTTATCGACCCCAACCGAGTTTGTGTTCACCCTCCGCGTAACCGCCTCACCCACACACCCGCCCGCCCTCGGTACCCTCGCCTAAATGGCCGCCTTCCGACGACCCCCGCCCAAAACCCTGCTCAAGCGCCTGTCCATCGCGGCCGGCGCAGCAACGGTCTTGGCAGGAGTGGTCTGGGCCAGCCGCGCTCAGCCGGTGCAGCAGCTCATCCCGCTGCCGCCGGCCGAAGCGATCGGCCCCGGGGTCGGCATCAGCGTCACCTCCGCAGAAGGCTCCGAGGCCACCAGCTGCACCGCCGGCTTCCTGGTGCGCACCAAGTCCGGCCAACCGGGGCTGCTGTCCGCTGGGCACTGCAACAAGCCGGGCGGTCCCGCCGAGGTGGCCATCCATCACGGTGCCCTCTACCCGACCGTCGGCACGTTCACCGAGAGCGTCGACGACGCCAAGGACGGCACCAACATCGGGCTGATCACCCTGAATCACCCCGACAAGATCCCGCTGTTCTCCGAGGTCGACGGACATCCGGTAAGCGGCGTGGCCGACCACGTCAAGATTGGTGACACCCTCTGCCATTTCAGCAGCCGCACCGGCGAACCGATGTGCGGACCGGTGGCCGCCAGCGAGAAGAACAAGGTGACGTTCACCGCGACCGGCACCTGCGGCGACTCCGGCGGCCCGGCCTACCGGATGCGCCCCGACGGCACCGCCGAAGCGGTCGGCATCCTCACCGCGGAGTCCGACGGTGAGGATCCCGAGACGGCCTGCGCTGCTCCCCGCGAATCCTCCGTCGCGCAGCTGATCAAGCCGTGGCTGCGGACCTGGCAGCTAACGCTGGTCACCGCGACGTAAAGAGCCTCTACCGCAGCCGCCCGGCGCGCGCGACACTGAACCGGACGGGACACCGCGTCGTGTCTCTTCCGGGAGGCTGGTGCATGGATAGACGAAAACCAGCGGCAGATCGATACTCGACCGCGGGCACACCGCAGCCGAACATTCCTACACTTACGGCCGCCTCAGCGCCGAACCGGGCCGTGGTCGCTGCCGCGCTGGCGCAGCTCTCCGCCGAACACCGGGCCCTGCTACGTCGTGCCTATTACTTCGGATGGAGCACCGAGCAGATCGCGGTCGATCTGGATATCGCGGAACGCAGGGTGAAGACCCAACTGCACTACGCGCTACGGACACTGCAACAGACACTGCGAGATATGGGAACGGTGCGATGACGTTTGACCACGAGTACGGCATGTGGGACGCCGCCTACGTGCTGGGGTCACTCTCGGAGTCCGACTATCGCGAGTTCGAGACGCACCTCGACGAGTGCCTGCTGTGCCAGGACGCGGTCACCGAACTGTCCGAGATGCCGGCTGTCCTGTCGTTGCTGGATGAAGGGGACTTCACCGAATCCAACGGCGTGACAGCCGACAGCGAATTCACCGCGGGTCGCGCCACCACCGGCGTCGTCCGTCAGGTCAACGGCCACGACTCCGGTACTGCGGTGGCGGTCATCCAACCGCCGGAGACGGTCTTCGGCGTCTTTCGCCGCGGCAACTACGCGCCGGTCCCCGACGAGCTCACCGCGTTCGATCTGCCCGTCGACGGCCGCATCCCGCCGGAGTTGAACGGCTGGTATCTGCGCAACGGCCCCAACCCCCGCGAAGCGGGCGGTCATTGGTGCACCGGTGACGGCATGGTGCACGGGGTTCGGCTGGAGAACGGCCGAGCGGCCTGGTATCGCAACCGCTGGGTGCGTACCGAGAGCTTCGACCACCCGCTGCCGCTGTTCAACGCCGACGGCAGCCGCAATCTGCACTCCAGCGCGGCCAACACGCACGTCATTCGGCACGCCGGCAAGACCCTGGCGCTGATGGACACCGCGCTGCCGTACGAACTCACCCCGGATCTGGACACGCTGGGCGCCTACGACTTCGCCGGCAAGCTGACCGACTCCATGGCGCCGCATCCCAAGGTCTGTCCGATCACTGGCGAGCTGCACTTCTTCGGCTACGGCGACCTGAGCCACCCGCACATCAACTACTACCGCGCCAGCGCCGACGGCGCGGTCCAGGTCCGCCGCCCGATCGAGGTCCCCGGGCTGACGCTGATGCACGACTTCGCGCTGACCGCGCAGCACGTGGTTTTCCTGGACCTGCCGCTGGTGTTCAATCCGCAGGTTGCGCTCACCAGGCCCATCGAGCGTGATCTGCCGTATCGGTGGGACGACGACTACGGCGCCCGCCTGGGCGTGCTGCGCCGCGACGACCCGTTCGGTCCGGTTCGCTGGTTCGACATCAACCCGTGTTATGTCTTCCACGTCGCCAACGCGTTCGATGTGTCGTCGGCCCAGGGCGACGCGATCGTGATGCAGGTGGTCCGCTACCCGGAAATCTGGCGCGACAACAGCGATTTCGAGACCGACGCCGCACTGTGGCGCTGGACGATCGATTTGGACGCGGGCGTCGTGCAGGAGGTTCAGCTCGACGACCGGGACATCGAGTTCCCCCGCGTCGACGACCGCCGGGTGGGGGCTGCGACCCGCTACGCCGTCGCCGTCGGCACAGACGGACTGGTCCGCTACGACCTGGCCCGCGACAGTGCCGAGGTCCACCGGTTCGGTGTCAACGGCATGGCCGGCGCGCCCGACGAGGCAGTCTTCGCTCCGGCCCCGGGGTACACGGACGAATCGGCCGGCTGGTATCTGACCTACGTCTACAGCCCGGTCCGCGAGTGCAGCGAACTGGTGATCCTGTGCGCATCGGAGTTCGGCGCCGAACCAGTCGCCCGGGTACGGCTGCCGCGGCGCGTTCCGCACGGTTTTCACGGGAACTGGATCCCCGATTGAGCATGGACCGGATGAACCCGACGGGCACCCACGTCGTGTCATTAGGCAGGAGGTGATCACCTTGCCTCGCATTGGCATACCGCCAGATCACGAAGCCGCGCTGATGAAGGCGCTCTACGACGAGCACGCCGCCGTGCTGTGGCGCTACGCGCTGCGCCTGACCGGTGACGCCAGCCGTGCCGAAGACGTCGTGCAGGAGACGCTGCTGCGCGCCTGGCAGCACCCGGAGGTCATCGGCGACACCGAGCGGTCACCGCGGGCCTGGATGTGCACCGTGGCGCGCAACATGATCATCGATGAACGGCGCAGCGCGCAGTACCGCAATGTCGTCGCCACGCTCGACGAGACGACCGCGCCCGAGCTACCCACCCGCGACGAGGTGGACACCGCCCTGGACCGGATGTTGATCGCTGACGCGATGACCCACCTGTCGGCAGAGCACCGGGCGGTGATCGAACGGTCCTACTACCGTGGCTGGAGCACCGGCCAGACCGCCGCAGACCTCGGGATCGCCGAGGGAACGGTGAAATCACGCCTGCACTACGCGGTGCGGGCTCTACGACTCGCCCTGCAGGAGATGGGGGTGACACGATGACGTCGCCGCGAGAATTCGGCTTGGCCTGCGGGTCGGTCGAGACTGAACACCCTTACGCAATGTGGGATGCCGCCTACGTGCTCGGTTCGCTGTCTGCGGCCGACCGCCGGGAATTCGAGGGGCATCTGGCCAACTGCCCGCAGTGCCGCGACGCCGTGACCGAGATCAGCGGCGTGCCCGCCCTGCTGTCGCAGCTCGACGGCGACTGTGTGGCTGCGATCAACGAGTCCGACACAGAGCCGCCCCCGCCGGCCTACCTGCTGCCGGCTCTGTTGACCGAGGTCCACCGGCGGCGCTGGCGTACCCGGCTGATGACGTGGACGGCATCGGCTGCGGCAGCCGCCGTACTCGGGGTCGGTGTCCTGCTCAGCATCGGTTCGATGACCACGCCGCCCCCACCTCACGACGCGATGCCGATGGCACAGGTGGGGACGACGACGCTCGCGTCGACGGTCGCGGTCAAGGACGAATCCTGGGGAAGCTACATCGATTTGAGTTGTGTCTGCCTGGCGCCGGTGAACGCTCACCACGACACCCTGGCACTGGTGGTGGTCGGCCGCGATGGCAGCCAGACCCGGCTGGCGACCTGGGTCGCCGAACCCGGTCGCACCGCGACGCCGGCCGGCAGCATCTCAACACCGTCAGATCAGATCGCCTCGGTCCAAGTGGTGTCGGCGGACAACGGCCAGGTCCTCCTGGAGCGCACGCTGTAACCACCCCGGTCATGGATGCCTCCTTCGAACCAATGCCCGATGGAAACCGTGTCAATGACATCGTCACGAGTTAGGTGGGCAGATGTCCAGGATCGCTTCCGTGGTCGATTTCATCGTCGCCCAGCTGGCGGCAATGGGGGTCGGTCACATCTTCGGCGTCGATGGCGCGAACATCGAAGATCTTTACGACGCGGCGTATTTCCGTCCCGACATCACGGCGGTGCTGGCCAAGCATGAGTTCTCGGCTGCCACCATGGCCGACGGCTACAGCCGAAGCGGTGCGGGATTGGGTGTGGTCGCCGCGACGTCGGGTGGGGGCGCCCTGAACCTGGTTGCCGGACTCGGTGAATCATTGGCCAGCCGAGTTCCGGTGCTGGCACTGGTGGGCCAGGCCCCGACCTTCTTGGACGGTCGAGGCAGTTTCCAAGACACCAGTGGTCGCAACGGTGCACTCGACGCGCAGGCGTTGTTCTCGGCGGTGTCGGTCTTCTGCGAGCGGGTGATGAACCCCGAAGACATCGTGACTGCCCTGCCCCGCGCGATCGCCGCGGCACGCGGCGGCGGGCCCGCGGTGCTGCTGCTGCCCAAGGACGTTCAGCAGGGCTTCGTGACGGCCAGTCCGTACCGCAACGGCGACGCCCAGGCCGATCCCGTCGTTATCAGCGACCCGCATCCGATCATCCACGCGCTGCGCAACGCCCATGGACCGGTCACGATCATCGCCGGCGAACAGGTGGCCCGCGACGACGCCCGCACCGACCTCGAGAACCTGCGGGCACTGTTGCGGGCTCGAGTGGTGTGCGTTCCCGACGCCAAGGACGTCTCGGGCACGTCGGGACTGGGGTCGTCGTCGACACTGGGCGTGGCCGGCATCATGGGCCACCCCTCGGTCGCCGATGCCCTGACCGGCAGTGCGGTGTGCCTGGTGGTGGGCACCCGGTTGACGATGACTGCCCGCGCCGGCCTCGAGGCGGCACTGAGCTCCATCCACACGGTCTCGATCGGTTCGGCACCGCCGTATGTTCCCTGTACGCACGTGCAGACAGCCGATCTGCGGGTTTCCCTGCGCTCGATCTGCCGAGAGCTCTCGGGAGCCGGGCGCCCCCGGTGGCTGCGGGTGCCCGAGACGGTGCCGCACACCGAATTGAGTCCCCCGCCCTACACCGGCCCCGGGGTGCGCTATCGCGACGCGATGGCCGTGCTGGACCGAGCGTTGCCGACCGGGACCGACATCGTCGTCGATGCGGGCAACACCGGCGCTGCGGCCATCCACTACCTGCCGCCGCGGAGCGAGGGGCGTTTTTTGGTCGCGCTGGGGATGGGCGGCATGGGCTACAGCTTCGGGGCCGGGATCGGGATGGCCTTCGGCCGCAGCCGGCGCACCGTGGTGATCGCCGGCGACGGAGCGTTCTTCATGCACGGCATGGAGATCCACACCGCCGTGCAATACCGGCTTCCGGTGCTGTTCGTACTGCTGAACAACAACGCGCACGCCATGTGCGTCACCCGCGAGCAGTTGTTCTACGACGGCTTCTACAGCTACAACCGCTTCACTCCCAGCCAGCTCGGTGACGGCCTGGCGTCGATGTTTCCCGGGCTCAGCGCGATCGACGTGGACGACGCCGAAACATTTCACGCGGCCGTGGCCTCGGCATTGGACCGTGAAGGGCCCACGGTGATCAGCATCGAATGCTCCGCCGACGAGATACCACCGTTCGCGCCGTTCCTCTCCAACACCACGTCAGCGAAAACCACTGCTCCAGCTAGTCATAACGGCAATGTTCCAACCGACGAGGAGGATCAATTCGATGTCGCTGCCCGCCCTCGCTGATATCAGCGTCCACACCGGTACGCCCGGACCCATCGACGGCTTGGTCCGGGTCGAGACCAGCCCCCGGGAGGTCGCCACCCCGATCATCATGGAGATGATGCATTCGGTCTACCCCCACGATGTGGTGTTCGGCGACTACTGCACCGTCAACGACTACATCGACTGTCCCCCAGACGAATTGTTCGACTACCTCTCCGATACGCGATGCCTGGAAGAGTGGACCTACAGTCTGCGCGGCTTCACCCCGACCGACGAAGATGGCCTCTGGCTCGCCTATGACCGATTGGGGTCGGAGACCAAGATCTACACCCGCACCGTCTTCAATCGGGAAGCCCTCACGGTGGACTACCACTGCGCCTGGGACCAGCCCGACCACCTGTGGATGATCTACCTGATCCGGATCGTCGACGCGCAGGTCGTGCTGAACAAGCCCGGATCGGTTGTGCTGTGGACCAATTGCCACCACCCGTTCTACGACCACAACCCCTATCCGGATACCGCTCCGCCCGAGCGCCCGGTGTGGGTGGGCGACTTCTGGGACATGTTCAGTGCCGGCCACCTCCTGGAACTGAAGAACCTGAAGACAATTGCCGAATACCGGCACCACAACGGCCTGCCGGTCACCCCGTTCTGGATGCGATGAGGTGATCATGAATCAATCCAGCGAAACCGAAGTCAGCTTGATCGACGTCTCCAGCTACCTCCCCGGCGAACCCATCGCCGCCGACTACTACACGGAGTTTGCCGAGTCCGACGCGTTGCGCGACAACCTGATGTTCCGCGCGCCCCGATTCCGCCATCACGTCGCCGACGACGAGTCCGCGGTCGACATGATCGAGCGGGCGGCGCAGGGAATCATCGAACGTCACGGCCGCGACGTCATCGAGAACGTCGATATCCTGATCACCCATACTCAGTTGCCGGACATCCCGTTCTGCGGCGCGGGCGGCGGTGTCGCCCACCGGTTGGGGATGCGGCCGTCCACCGTGCTGGATCTGCACAACGGTGGGTGCGCCGCCTTCGTCTTGGGACTCAACGTGGCTCGGCAGTTGTTGGGGGCCGGCGTGGGGCGCAGCGCGTTGATCGCCATCGCACAGAACGCGGCCGGCCAGGTCTTCGATCAGCCCGCCGTGCGAGGCAAATCGCAGGCATCGGTTCCCGGCGACGGCGCCGCCGTCGGGCTGCTCACCCGATCGGATCAGTCGCCGATCATCGACGTCGAATGCCGCACCTACGGCCAGTACGCCGGCGACATGACCTACGCCATCGACCCGCCCCGCAAGTGGTGGGAGCCCGGCCCCGGCGCCGGTTACATCGGCTTCACCGAAGACAAGATCACCAAGGTGCTCGCGCGCGGTAACCGACAGGTTCCCGAGGTCGCCCTTGCGGTCTGTCATCGCAACGGCCTGCGCCCAGCGGATATCGGGCTGTTTGTCACCAATCAGCCCAATCGGGTCTTTCTGCGCAATTGGCGCGAAGCGCTCGAACTGCCCGAATCACGTCACGTCGACACCTTTGATGAGTGCGGCAACCTGTTCGGCGCCGGCATCCCGATCAACCTGGATCGGGCTATAACTCAGAACAGGGTGCAGCCGGGCGAGGTGGTGGTGATGGCCGGCTTCGCACACGCCGGCGACTTCGCCGGTGCGGCGGCCATCCGATGGGGCGGGCGCCCACAATGACCTCAGCGGCGCATACGGATTCAGCTGCCGCGCATCTTGGCAGCGCGCTCCCGCCGGCCGTCGACCCGTGCGCGTTGTCGCTCAACGAAAACCCGCTACCACCGCTGCCCGCGGTGCGTGCGGCGCTGGTCGACTTCATCGGGGCGGCCAACCGCTATCCGGAATTCCTGCCCACCCAGCTGCGCAAACTGGTGGCGGACCACGCCTGCGTGGCCGAGGAGAACGTGGCGCTCGGACCGGGGGCGTCCGGGATGGCCATGCGGGTGCTGCAAACGGCAGCGACCCCAGGTGAGCGAATAGTTTTGAGCAAACCGACTTTTGAGGGCTACCCCGCCTTCGCCCAGATGGCCGGTCTGACCCCGGTCGGCGTCCCCCTCGACAACTACGGCTATCTCGACCTGACCGCGATGGCGCAGGCGGCCAAGGATGCCCGGGTGGTGGTGATATGCCGTCCGCACAATCCGACCGGGACCCTTGAGACCATCGCCGATGTCGAACGGCTGCTGGCGGATGTTCCTGCCGACACCATCGTGCTGCTCGACGAGGCTTACATTGAATTCGTCGCCCCGCAGCAGCGCATCGACGTCCCCAGACTCATTGAGCGCTTCCCGAATGTGATTGTGCTGCGCACATTCTCCAAGGCCTACGGCTTGGCCGGGCTACGAATCGGCTACGCACTGGCAGCACCGGAGCTGGCTGGTCTGCTGTGGTCCATGCAGGTGCCGTTCGGCATCAGTGCCGGCTGCACGCTGGCAGTAGCCGCGTCCTACCAGGCAGAAGCACAACTCGAGCAGCGCATCGCCCATATCGTCGCCGAACGCGGCTATCTGCGCACCCGGCTGCGGGCATCCGGTGTCTACACCACCGATTCCCACGCGAACTTCGTGTACCTGCCTGCGGCAGGCCGGCCGTGGAGCGAGATCTTCGCCGACAGTGGACTGCGGGTACGCAACTATGCCGACGGCGCCGTGCGCATCACTGTCGGTTCACGCAGCTCCACCCAGATGGTGCTGTCCGCCGTCGAGCAGACGCTCAATGCGCCAGCAGATTCACCGCGCGGTCAAACACCCCCGGCAGCGCACAACAGGCGGGGACCACAGCCCGTCGGGCCGGCTGCCACGCGCTGGCCAGCACCAGACCGCGGGTGAGCAGTCGATAGCGGCGAGTGATCGAGTGCCAGGCGCGCTCATAGGACAAGGGGTTGTCATCGACAATCGCCGCCACAGCAGCAGCGGCCTGCTTGACGGCCAGGCTCAAACCCTCACCGGTCAGCGCGTCCTCATAACCGGCGGCGTCGCCGACGAGCAGCACCCGCCTGGCGACGCGGCGCGAAACCAGTTGCCGCATCGGTCCGCAGCCGCGAGCGGGGCCGCGTTGAGCGTCGGCAAGATGGGCTGCCAGGGACGGAAACCAGTCGAGCTGCGGGCGGCGCGGCGACAAGATGGCAACCCCGACCAGGCCCGGCTCCACTGGCGTCACATAGGCCTCGCCCCATCGTGACCAGTGAACCTCTACGAATTCGGACCACGCCGGAACCTGGTAATGCCAGCGCAGGCCGTAGCGCCGCGGAGCGCCCGCGACACAGGAGATCCCGACAGCCCGGCGAACCACCGAGTGCAGCCCGTCGGCGGCGATCAGCCATCTGGCCCGAATGCCGCCCGCTGTGACTCCCTCAGCATCTTGGACTACGTCGTCCACCTTCGTGGCCACCCAGCCGACATCGTTCTGTTTGGCCTGATCGGTCATGGCGGCATGCAACGTCGTGCGTCGCACGCCGCGCCCCAGACCATTGCGAAATGACGCCTCGGCCCGGCGCTGCTCGTCGAGATAATTGATGCCACGCAGCGGCATACCGACCGGATCCACTCCGAGCGACTTCAACACGGCCAGCCCGCCCGGCATCAGACCTTCCCCGCAGGCCTTGTCGATCGGGCTGGCCCGGGGATCGGCAACGATCACCGAAAGGCCCTGCTGTCGAGCACATAACGCCGTAGCGAGGCCCCCCGGCCCGCCACCGACCACGAGCAGGTCGGTATCGAAGCAGCCGATCACCGGTACCCTAGCGCGACGTTCTCCACCCGAATCCGCTCCCGCAGCAACGCCGCGTTAGCCAGGCTGAACCAGAGCGCGGTCAGCCAAGCGGTATGGATCAGCGGCAGTGCTAACCCCTCGAGTACCACCGCCACATAGTTGGGATGACGGATCCAGCGATACGGACCGCCTTGCACCAGAGGGCTTTCCGGCAGAACGATCACCTGGGTATTCCAGCGCCGGCCGAGCGTGGTCACGCACCACCAGCGCAGCACCTGAGTCAAGACCGCCACCGCAAACATGGGCCAGCCCAGCCACGGGATGAAGGGCCGGTGCAGCAGCCACACCTCGGCAACGCAGCTGACCAGCAGCGCCGAGTGGATGCCGACCATCACCGGATAGTGGCTGTGCCCGAACTCGACGCCGCCGTTGGCGAATGCCCACCGCGCGTTGCTCTTGGCCACCACCAATTCGATGACTCGTTCGACGCCCACCGCCAAAATCAACAGGTAGTACATGGCTTCCATGTCCAGGTCACGGTGCCGCGCAGGCATCGGTTCAACGGTGCGGCCAGCTCGCGAATATTGAACGGTGCGGCCGTCTGCTCCGTATCTTGTCGGTAGGGGTGCCGTCGGTACCTTTACTGGACGAATTCGGCGGAAGGTCACTACGTGCTGCACCGGATCGCCCTGCTGGCCCTCGCCGCTCCACGCCGCGTCCTCGCCCTGGCCGGGCTGGTGATGGTCGCCGCCGCGGTGTTCGGGATCCCAGTGGCCGACAGCCTGTCCGCGGGAGGCTTCCAGGACCCCGGGTCGGAGTCCGCGCAGGCCACCCAGCTATTGACCGACACGTTCGGTCAGAGTGACCAGCAGTTGCTGATTCTGGTGAGTTCTCCTGAGGGAGCCGACGGCGAGCGGGCCCGCACGGTCGGCACCGAGATCACCGGCCAGCTGCAGAAATCGCCGTTCGTCTTCAACGTCACCTCACCGTGGACGGATCCCCCCTCGGCGGCCCGACTGACCAGCACCGACGGCTCCGCCGGTCTGATCGTGGCCAACCTGCGCGGCGGCGAAAACGACGCGCAGAAGTATGCCCGCACCCTGGCCGACCAGGTGGCCCACGACCGGGACGGGGTGAGCGTGCGCGCCGGCGGCGGCGCGATGGTCTATGCCCAGATCAATCACCAGAATCAACATGACCTGCTGCTGATGGAGTCGATCGCGATCCCGTTGAGCTTCGCGGTGCTGGTGTGGGTCTTCGGCGGTCTGTTGGCAGCGGCGTTGCCGGTCGCACTCGGCGGTCTCGCGATCGTCGGCTCGATGGCGGTGCTGCGACTGATCACGTTGGGCACCGACGTGTCGATCTTCGCGATGAACCTCACCACCGCGATGGGTTTGGCGCTGGCCATCGATTACACGCTGCTGATCATCAACCGCTACCGCGACGAGCTGGCCGACGGCGTCGCCCCCGACCGAGCGCTGATCCGAACGATGACCACCGCCGGTCGCACCGTGCTGTTCTCGGCAATCACCGTCGCGCTGTCGATGGCGGCCATGGTCTTGTTCCCGATGTACTTCCTCAAGTCGTTCGCCTACGCCGGGGTTGCGACGGTGACCTTCGTGGCGATCGCCGCGATCGTGGTCACCCCCGCGGCGATCGCCCTGCTGGGTTCCCGACTCGACGCGCTGAACCTGCGCCGCACGATTCGACGGCTGCTCCGGCGTCCCGCACCCGTCGCAAAGCCGATCGAACAGGGATTCTGGTACCGGTCAACGACTTTCGTCGCCCGCCGCGCAGTGCCGATCGGCCTGGCCGTGGTCACGCTGCTGGTGGCGGTCGGCGTGCCGTTCCTCGGGGTGAAGTGGGGCTACCCCGATGACCGGGTGCTGCCGCGGGCGGCGTCGGCGCACCAGGTCGGCGACGCGCTGCGCGAGCAGTTCGCCGACGATTCCGACCGGGCGGTACCGATCGTGGTTCGCGACGCGAACGGCATCGCGCCCGAGGAGTTGGATCGTTACGCCGCCGAGCTGTCCCGGGTGCCGGAGGTGTCCTCGGTGTCGGCACCGACCGGCACGTTCGTCCGCGGCGACCGGGTGGGCGATCCCTCGGCGGCCACCGGGATCAAAGACGACACCGTGCTGTTGACCGTGGCCAGCAGTGCCCCACTGTTTTCCGAGCGTTCCGAGACCCAGCTCGATCTGCTGCATCAGGTGCCCGGACCGGGTCAGCGGCCGGCGCAGATGGGTGGGCTGGCACAGATCAACCGGGACAGTGTCAACGCGATCACCGACCGGCTGCCGCAGGTGCTGGGGCTGATCGCCGCCATCACCTTCGGGCTGCTGTTCCTGCTGACCGGCAGCGTGGTGCTGCCGATCAAGGCGCTCATCCTCAATGTGTTGTCGTTGTGCGCCGCGTTCGGTGCGCTGGTGTGGATATTTCAGGACGGGCATCTGGGAGCGTTGGGGACGACTCCCACCGGGATGTTGGTCGCCAACGTGCCGGTGTTGTTGTTCTGCATCTCGTTCGGGCTGTCGATGGACTACGAGGTGTTCCTGGTGTCCCGGATCCGGGAGTACTGGCTGGCCTCGGGCCGCACCCGCGCCGACAACGACGAGAGTGTGTCGCAGGGCTTGGCGCATACCGCTCGGGTGATCACCGCCGCCGCGCTGATCATGTCGATCTCCTTTGCGGCGTTGATCGCCGCCCAGGTGTCGTTCATGCGCATGCTCGGCCTCGGTCTGACCCTGGCGGTGCTGGTGGATGCCACGCTGATCCGAATGGTGTTGGTGCCGGCGTTCATGCACCTGATGGGCAGCTGGAACTGGTGGGCGCCTCGTCCGCTGGCGCGGTTGGCGCGGCGTTTCGAGATCAGTGAGAACGGAGGTTCAACGGGACGCCATGCCGCGCCGCCAGGGCTTCGGACCCCGCATGTGCCGGCGCATCACGGTGCGCATCGGGCTCACCGGAGCACGCGCGAGGCCGCGCTGTCCACCCCGGATTGAGTGCAGATTTCCGGGGCATGAGATGAGTTCAAATCGGATAGCGCCGGTGATAGCAACCGGTTAGATCGCAATGAAACCCAGGTGTTCGGCGACCTTTCGCTGCGCGGCGTCCCTTGATGCGAACCCGCGCTGCTCACCGGGTTCCAGCAGCGGCGGTACGACCAGCGCGGCGACCGCCAGATGCCAGGCGTCCATCGCCCGCAGTGCGTGGCGACGAACGAGCACGAGGGCGTCTTTTTCCACCTGCTCCTGCGGGGCAGCCAGTACCAGGACCGGTCCGGCAAGGTCGGCGTCCAGCGCCGCGAGTAGACCTTTTTCGTCGGCACGGCCGGCCCGCGCTGCGCGTACCAGGGCACCGGAGACCTCGATCCGGGTCCACGTACCGGTCACGGTGGCAACATCGGGATCGGCGAGCAGGGCTGTCGCCTGCTGATGACCGTCCTCGTCCGCCAGGTAGGCCCGCGCCAGGACCGACGAGTCCAAGTAGGCGATCACACCCGGTCGCGCTCGTCGGTGAGCAGACGATCGAGTTGCGCGCCCAGGCCACGCGTGGAGGCGATCGCTCGTTGTCGGCGGACGGCACTGAGCGGGCGAGCGGTCAGCGGTCGCAGAGCACCGGAAGCGGCCGCGGCCGCGCGGACCCGTGCTCGGCGATCGCCCGAGTCCGCCTCGGCGGCCGCGTCGAGTATCTCGGTGGCCACCGCGTTGAGGCTGCGGCCCTCGCGCGCCGCGCGGGCCACTAGTCGGCGGTGCAGTTCCTCGGGCACCCGCAGGAGAAGCTGCTTCACACCCTCGATGATAGCTACTCTCATATTCTGATATCACTAGCTGAGATTCACGACGTTTCAGCACAGCTTGTACGCAGCGCGTCGCAGGCGGCGGTAAACCGGCCCCACTCGGCCTTCGTCGGCCACGCGGTGGCATAGGGGGCGTAGGAGTACCGCTTGCGGATCCAGGACCGGGCGCTGTCGGCGGCATCGGCCAGCTCCAGTCCCGGCAGTCTCAGCGCAAGGCCGCAGCGGCGGGCTTGTTCTTCAAAGCGATCCGCCCACGCTTCGGTGTGCCAGCCGGGCCATAGGTCTGCGAGCTCTCGACAGATTCCCATGGTGTCGGCGGTGTGCCACTCCCCCATCGTCTTTCGACCGACATCGATGTGGACTCCACCTTCGGGGATGACGTGCAGCTTCAGTCGAGTCAGTCCGGGCCCGGGAAGTTTGTCCATGAGCGACGGGCCGTGCCACGCCTGGCTGACCGTCCAACCCAACGGCCACAGCCGAAGCCGGCCCTGGGAATCGAATACCGACACCACCTGGCACAACTCTTTGCGGTTGCGTGCAAGCTTGGTGGTCGGGCACTTGGGCCACTCGTGAACTCGCGGCTGACCGCCGACATAGCCGGCAATCTCGGCGGTGCCATCGTAGGCGTAGCGCACCTCGTATGCCGGCCAAAGCTCGTCGAGCACTTTGAGCATCGCGCGGCGCTCCGGGATTCCGGTCATCAACTCGTCGCCGAAGAACAGCAGCCGCCGCTGATCCAGGTCGATCACCGCGCCGCCGTCGGCCCAGCCCGCGTCCACCCAGTCATCCGGGGAGCAGCGCCGCAGATTCGCCACGTAGCGCAATGCCAGATCCGGTCCGCCGATCAGCGCGTCGAGCATGCAGTATCCCGTGCAGTGCGCGTAATACAGTTGCCAGTCCTGGTTTTCGACAACGACGAAGTTCGCCCGGTTCCCCATATTCGGTGCCCCCATTCAGTTGGCGCCGAGTCTGGTGCAGGTAGCCGAGTACGGGTAGTCACCTGCAAGCCCCGCTGTGGACAGCCCGAATGTCAGTTCCGGCGTGTCTCACGTCCAACTGCGGCGACAGCAGACCTGACGGCCGTCAGGTCCCGCAGAAGGTGCGGTACGCCCCGAATTCCGGCGGTGCCGGCGCGGCGTATGCCGCTAACCCATCGCGCGGCCGGTAGGGCTCGGTGATCACGTCCAGAAGCTTTTCCACCGGTGTTAGGTCGCCGCGCATCGCGGCGGTCAACGCCTGCTCCACCAGGTGGTTGCGCGCGATGTAAACCGGATTGACCCGGTCCATCGCGTCGGCATCGGGCTGCATCGCCCGCCAGCGCTCCAGCCAGTCGCCGAACACCGCGGGCAGTGCGTCGGAGTCCCCGCGCCCGGCCACCGCCAGCTGCCGGAAGAACGAGGTGTAGTCCACCTGGTTGTCGGCCATGAGCGCCAACGCCTGGTCGATCAGCGCGGCCGCCTCCACACTGGCGGACAGCCCGAACTTCGCCAGCATCCCCGCCGACCAGAGACCGTGATAGCGCGGCATGAACCCTTCGAGGGTCTCTACCGCCACCGACAGCGCCAGCTCCTCGGTGGCGGCAAACAGCGGCAGGATGGTCTCGGCGAACCGGGCCAGGTTCCACTGCGCGACCAGCGGCTGGTTGCCGTAGGCGTAACGCCCGGCATGGTCGATCGAGCTGAACACCGTCGCCGGGTCGTAGGCCTCCATGAAGGCGCACGGCCCGTAGTCGATGGTCTCCCCGGAGATGGTCATGTTGTCGGTGTTCATCACTCCGTGCACGAATCCGACCAGCATCCAGCGTGCGATCAGCGACGCCTGGACTTCGACCACCGCTTGAAACAGTGCGAGGTAAGGGTTTTCGGCCTGTGCGGCATCCGGGTAATGCCGGGCGATCGCGTAGTCGGCGAGTCGGCGCAGCAGACCCAGGTCACCGGTGGCGCGGGCCTGCTGCGCGACGAGCTGGAAACTGCCGACCCGCAGGTGGCTCGCGGCAACCCGAGTCAGTACCGCACCGGGCACCGGCGCCTCGCGTTGCACCTGGGTTCCGGTGGCGACCACAGCCAAAGAGCGGGTGGTGGAGATCCCCAGCGCGTGCATGGCTTCGCTGATGACGTATTCGCGCAGCATCGGACCGACGACGGCCAAACCGTCACCGCCGCGGGCGAACGGAGTCGGCCCGGAGCCCTTGAGGTGGATGTCGTGTCGAGGGTCGCCGTCGAGTTCGCCGAGCAGCAGGGCGCGGCCGTCGCCGAGCAGTGGCACGTAGTTGCCGAATTGGTGTCCGGCATAGGCCTGGGCCACCGGGGTGGCACCGTCGGGAACGCTGATGCCGGTCAACAGCGCCAGGCCCGCCGGACTCTTCAGCCAGGCCTGATCCAATCCCAGTTCGGCGGCCAGCTTCTCGTTGAGCACCAGCAGCTTCGGCTCCGGTGGGGTGGCGGCCCGCCAGGGCTGAGCGAGTTCGGGGAACTCGCGGGCAAAGTCGGCGGTCAGAATCGGGGACGCCATCTGCCCAGACTACGCAACGGCTACCGTTGCGACGGTGACGGAACGGCGCCGCTGGGAGACGGTGAAGACGGCGGCATGGCGGATCGGGACCGCCGTCGTCGTCGCCGCGATCTTCATCGGCCTGTACCAGGTGAATCGCACCCACCCCGCGCACCCCGTGATCCCGGTCCCGATAGCCCGCGCGATCGGGCCCGGCATCGGGATCAACGTCTCCCCCGCCGGCGACGCAGCCGCTATCACCTGCACCACCGGATTCCTGGTGCATACCCGCGACGGGCGCCCCGGGCTGCTGGTGGCCGGGCACTGCAATCCTGGCGGCGGCCCCGGGCAGGTGGAGATCCGCCACGGCGGCGCCTTCGCCTATCGCACCATCGGCACATTCACCGAGACCGTCAGCGATGGCAGCAACTGGGACGACTACGACATCGGGCTGATCGCCCTGGACAATACGGGCAAGATCCCCTTGACCTCGGTCATCGACGGGCATCCGGTGATCGGGGTGGCCGAGTACGTATCGGTCGGTGATGTGCTGTGTCACTACGGAATCCGCAGCGGCGGTCCGTTGTGCGGTCCGGTGGTGGCCAGTGAGGCGAACAAGGTCCGGTTCGAAGCCGGCGGTACCTGCGGTGACTCCGGCGGGCCGGTGTACCGACTGCGCGACGACGGCGCCGCCGAGGCGGTCGGCATCTACATCGCGGTTTCCGACGGCACCTACTCCGAGCCCAAGTGCGAAGACCCGCATCCCTTCTCGATCGCCCAAACCATCAGGCCCTGGCTGTCGGCCTGGGAGCTGATACTGGACACCACCACCGGCCGTTGACACGGCCACCCCGGCGCTGGTGGCCGTCATACAATGCTCGTAACCTGGTGAAACAATGTCCAGGAAGGCAGTGCGATGAGTGTGTCAGAGCAATCTTCGGCCCGGACGCGGATGTTCGCCCGCGTTATCGGTCCGTTCCTGGTCATCGTCACCTTGACGGCCCTATCTCGTGCCCCGCAGGTGTGGGCGCAGGCCTCGGACTTCGGACCCGATCCGCTGTTGCTTTGGGAGGCTGGGGCGTTCACCCTGCTGACCGGATTGGCGGTGGTTGCCCTGCACCGGCTTTGGCGCGGCGCAGCGGCCATCTGCGTCTCGGTGACGGGCTGGATCATCCTGCTCAAGGGGCTTGCGTTGACGGTGTTTCCTTACGCAGGTATGTCGAGCGTGAATATCGCGATGCGCGCCGAGGGTTGGACGCGCGCCGCCTACGTCGCGTTCGCACTGGTCGGGCTGTACCTGACCTACGTGGGGTGGGCGCCACTGCGGAATCGGCCGCATCCGCAGCCGGCCAGCGGTGATCGGGATCTGCGCTCCGCGGCGTGATCTCCACACCGGGACGCATCAGCCGATAGCACGAAAAGCGATGCTGTCCGGCCAGCAGCCCGCGTGGGTGAGTGCGGCACCAGCGAACTGTCACATTCGCCGGCCACCTTCCGTCCTAGCAGATGAACACCCAGAAGAGGAAGAGACCCGTTTTCAGAACGTGTCGACGAAGCGCCGCGCCGGCACGTCGCGCCCGAACCCAGCCGACGCCGCCAGTGTTGCGATGATCAGGCCGCGAGTCTCGGCTGGATCAATCACGTCGTCGATCTCGAAAAGCGTTGCGGCGTTGAGTGCTTTGGCATTCTCCTGCGCAGTGGCGGTGGCCTGCCGGACGCGTTCCTCCCGCTCGTCGGCATCGGCGATGGCGTCGAGTTCCTTGCGCAACCCCAGCCGGACGGCACCTTCGAGTCCCATCGGGCCCAGATGCGCGCTCGGCCATGCCACGGTCAGCACCGGTTCATGGAGACTGCCGCCCATCATGGCCTGGGCGCCCAACCCGTAGCCGCGCCGCAGAATGACCGCGATCAACGGCACCCGCAGCGCCGCGCCGGCCACCAGCAGCCGAGAAGCCCTCCGTACCAGTGCTTCTGCTTCGGCGGCTGGCCCGACCATATAGCCGGGGCAGTCGACCAGCGACACGATGGGCAGCCCGAAGGCGTCGCACAACTGCAGGAAACGTGCGGCTTTGTCGGAGGCGGCGGCGGTGATGGCACCAGCCATCACCATGGTGTTATTGCCGATGATCCCGACCGGGCGGCCGTCGATACGAGCCAGTGCGGTGACCATCTCGGGCGCGAACTTCTCCCGCAGAAACGTCACCGAATCAACGTCGGCGATGGTCTCGATGATCGGCTTGAGCGGGTAAGCGCGCCGCGCCCGCTCGGGAATCATGGTGCGTAATGCGTTCTGGTCTGCCGCAGTGCCGGGGGCGGTAGCGCCTTGGAAGTAGCCGAGGACTCGTTTTGTCACCGCGACGGCCTCGGCTTCATCGGCCACCACAACATCGACCACGCCGTTGGGTGCCTGCACGGACAACGGGCCCACGTCATCGGGTGCGACGTGCCCCAATCCGCCGCCGGCGATCATCGCCGGACCCGCCATGCCGATCGACGTGTCCGCGGTCGCGATGATCAGATCCGAAACGCCTGCGATCACAGCGTTGCCGGCAAAGCAGCGGCCCTTGACCACCGCGATACGCGGCACCAGCCCGGACAGCTTGGCCCACAAGGCGAATGCCGGCACATCGAGTGACGACACCGTCGGATAGTCGGTGTCGCCGGGCCGGCCACCGCCGCCCTCGGCGAAGAAGACTGTGGGCAGGCGCATCCGTTCGATGAGCTCGAACAGGCGGTCCTTCTTGAAGTGGCCGATCGCGCCCTGCGTGCCCGCCAACACGGTGTAGTCGTAGGACAGCACGGCGCAGGCGCCGCGTTCGGGTCCGAACAGTGCGCCGTTGATGGTGGCGGTGCCTCCCAGCAGGCCGTCGCCGGGGGTGTTGGCAATGAGGTCGTCGACGTCGCGGCGAGCACGTTGGGCCGCGATCGCGAACCGCCCGTATTCCACAAAAGTCCCGGGGTCGACCAGGTCGGCGATGTTCTCGCGGGCCGTACGGGCCCCGGCGTCGTGTCGGCGTTGCACCGCGTGCGGTCGGGCGGCGTCCTCGGTCAGTGCGCGACGGCGCAGCAGCTCAAGGTGATCGTCACGCAGCGGAGCGTCGGGCATGTGGGATTCCTTCGCCGGGGTTTTGACCTAGAACAACATCATGGGCCGCGTGGGGTCCACAAGCCTCAGACCGGGCGGCTTGCGACGTTTCCGGACCATGTGGGCTGTTGCCCGCCTCTGCGCGACAATCCCGGTCGCGGATCTGACATAACGTCGATTGTCGCTGCAAGGCGAGCAACTCCCCTAATCCTTTCCGCCGCCCGCCGCTCCCTACGCTGAACGAATGGCGAACGAGGAACAGCAGCAGGCCTGGGCGGCCCAGGGCATCGACTGGGTGGACAACGCGGCGACCTTCGAGGCGGTGCTGGCACCATTCGCCGACGCGGTCATTCAGGCGGCGGACATCACCGCAGGTCAGCGGGTGCTCGACATCGGCTGCGGCTCCGGCACATTGCTGCGGCGCACCGCCGACCTGGGTGCCCTTCCGTTCGGCGTGGACATCTCCGAGCCGATGACGGACGCGGCGCGCCGGCGGGTTCCCGAGGCCACGGTGATCCTCGGGGACGCCCAGACCATGGACCTGCACCAGGCTGCGGGTGGGGCATCGTACGACCGGGTTGTTTCCCGGTTCGGTGTGATGTTTTTCGACGATCCGGTGGCCGCGTTCACCAACATCCGCCGCGCAGCGACCCCAGGCTCCCGGCTGGCGTTCGTGTGCTGGCGCGAAGGCGACAATCCGATGTTCACCGCGGGCATCGACGTCCTGGCCGCCAAGCTGGAGTCACCGCCCGCTGCGCCGGATCCCGCGACGCCTGGTCCGCTGGCCTTCGGCAATCCCGAGCGAGTGCGAGCGATCCTGACCGACGCCGGCTGGAATGGCATCGCCTGGGAAGCGTTCGACGGGATCTGCAACTTCGGGATCGGCGGTAGCGACGGGGTCGAGGAGCGGCTCGCGTTGATCCTGGCCAACCGCACCGGGCAGCAGGCCCGCGCCGAGCTGGAGGCCAAGCTGGGCGCCGACGGCTGGGCCGGTGTGGTCGAGGAGCTGCGTGACGAGTTGCGCCGGCAGCGGGTGGACGGTGTGGTGCAGTTCCCGGGCCGCACCTGGGTGGTCACCGGGACCAATCCCGACTGAATTCCCAGGCGCCACATGCACACCCGGATCGTCGGGGGTGGTCGTGTTCGAATTGGATATCGTATGCGCTATCACCCGGGTCGCAGCTGGCCAGTGGTAGCGCATGCGATATCCGATTCGAACAGACCCTGCCCGCTCCTGGGCGATGCTGATGGGACGAATGTGGTCCGCGGTTCTGATACACACAGGGGCTCGGGTGTTCGCATCGCGCGCGATAGCGTGACCGGGACTGCTCCGCTCACCGGTAAGGACTTCCGTGACCTCACACCCATTCGACCTGGCCATGCAACTCGAGACCGTCAACGCCGGAACGTTCCGCGGCGCTACCCGGCCGGAGTGGGCCAATATGGTCGGTCCGTTCGGCGGGATCACCGCGGCGGTATTGCTGCGCGCAGTCGAATCCCACCCCGAGCGCATCGGCGACCCCCTGTCGCTGACCATCAACTTCGCCGCACCGATCGCCGATGGTGAGTTCGACATTGCGCTGCGTGCCGCCCGGACCAACCGCAGCAACCAGCACTGGGTGCTTGAGCTGCGCCAGGGCGACGAAGTCAAGACCACCGCTACCGCGCTGTTCGGTCTGCACCGCGACACCTGGGCCGACGACGAAAGTCACCCGCCGAGCGCACCCGCTCCCGAGGACGTTGCCCCCGGCAAGTTCGTCGACGCCATCGTCTGGGCCAAGCGCTACGACATGCGCTTCACCGACGGCCCGGTGCCCCTCAAAGCGGAAGAGTCCAGCACATCGTCGACCACCACGTTGTGGGTGCGCGACGCCGCGGACCGGCCGCTGGACTTCGCGGCGTTGGCGTGTCTGTCGGACGTGTTCTTCCCTCGGGTGTTTCTGCGCAGCGGCCGCTTCCTGCCGGCCGGCACCATCTCGCTGACCACCTATTTTCACGCCGACCAAGGCGAGATCGATGCGCTCGGAAGCGATTTCCTGCTGGCCAGCGCGCACGCCAACCGGTTCTCGCGTGGATACTTCGATCAGAGTGCGCACCTGTGGTCGCGGGCCGGCCAGCTGCTGGCCAGCACGCATCAGCTGGTGTATTTCAAGGACTGACGCTCAAGACCTCAAGACGTGGCCTTGGGTGAATACCGGGATCGTCGTCGCTGAACTAGCGTCGCCGGTATGCCCGAGGAACTCGGCGCCCACGCCGATGCCGCGCGAGCACGCGAAGCGCTGGCCCACCATCGCGCTCTGGCGTTGGACACTCCCGCCGGAGCCCGCCAGTTCCAGCGGTTCTTGACCGCCAAGACCCACGACATTCACCAGGTGATCGCCGACACCGTCGCCGACTGCCAGGCCCGCACGCGAGCGGTGCGTTCCCTGGGCGGCGGTTACTCGGCCGAGGGCCGGCAACGGCCGACCATCCAGACCGTCGACCACTCCTTCAAACGGGGTCCGGCCACGAATGACACGCGCCAGCTCAATCAGATCGACGCGTTCCGGACGGTCTTCGGCCGCGATCCCGTCTCCAGCTCCGACTGGACCACCGCCGCCGCGCTCGACGCACATACCTACGACCCCAAGTTCCAGGGCGTGAACTCCGAAGTTCGCGTGGCCAGGATCGATCCGGTGCCCGGGCAGGGCGTGGTGCGTTCGTCGCAGTGGATTGAGCAACCCTGGGTCAACCGCTTGGGTTCACGGGATGCAGGCAATGGCCGGGGCTCCAACTCACGTTTCGATCCGGAGGACACCAAAGTCACCACATATATCGACTACGACAACGGCGTCGTGGTGATGAGACAGAACCCATCGGTCGAGCTCAACGCCGACGACTCCCCCGCACGCGTGGAAGTCGGTGTCCCCCAAGGCAGCGTCATGCAAGCCCCGGATGGATCGGTGCGCATCAAGTACGACGCCGGAAACCCACTGGCGCCGAGTGCAACGACCGATCCGCGCGGCCCGTTCGGCAGCCATCGATTGAGCGTGAACGGCGACCTGGTTTTCACCCCCGGCCCGTCTGGCGTACATGTCGACGGCACCCGCACGGATTACCCGTCGTTGGAGATCTACCAGGATCTGCCCGGCGGCAGCACCCGGACGGTGCTGATCGACCCGGCCCAATCCGGAAGCATCAACGGCCCCATGTTGAACCTGCCGTTCCACCACGACCTCGGAATCGGCGGCAAGGCATTCGCGCCCTTCGACCACGGTGGGAGCTGGAATCCCCGGTTCGACGTCCGAACTCCGCTGCCTGTCATAGATTTCGGACCGACCACCGCGCCACCGTCCGTACCCTCACCGTCGGGAAAGCCCGGCGGAGTCCCCGCCTGATCGACAAAGGAGCCGAGGCATGCCCAGCGCAATACTGGCCCATATCCGCGATGGCGACCCCGCCTTCTGGCGCACCGCCACCCGATCAGCACCGCTCGTCGTCCAACTCGTCCTCGCGGCGACAATCGGTATCGGCTGGCTGTCGCTGACCGGCTTGCCACTCTCCCACGGGGCAGCGTTTCGCTACCTGGCCACGGCCGCGCTCATCGTGCCGACCGCCGCAGCTCTGGTGATCGGCACCGTGTTGTTGCGCGCGGAGTCACCGCGTCGACACGCTGTAGGTCTGGCTGTCTGCGGATCGGCCGTGGTGATCTTCATCAGCGGATTGGCCTACGCACTGATTTTCCTGCCGTGGTTGGAGAGCGGCGCATGACCAGCCCGACTACCGAAGCCCGCTACGGCCCACACGGTTTCCTCGCCGCGCTGGGGACAATCGCGATCGTCGAGACCGCCACGTGGATATTTTTTCCTTATTGGATCGCCCAGCTGTACTTGTTCGGCATCGCGACCCTGATCGTGGTACCGACCGGCTTCTTCATGTGGCAGACCGGTGGCGCCAAGGTTGCTCAAATCGGCCTCGGCATGCTCATCGGATACCTGGCGACACCGCTGACGGTCGCCCTGGCCGTGATCCCGCCAGTTGTGGTCACCCAGCTACTGCACCTGGCGTGAGCGTCATTTGAGCGAGACCGACAGGTACGGTGACCAGCATGTCTTTTTCAATCGCGGATACCCCCGATCAGTCCGGCCGCACCTTCGTGGTGACCGGCGCCAACGGTGGGCTGGGTGAGGTCGTCACCCGCACCCTGGCTGCCAAGGGCGCCAGCGTGGTGATGGCCTGTCGCAACACCGCCAAGGCCCAGGAGATCGCCGACGGAGTCGACGGTGACGTCCGGGTGGCAGCGCTGGACCTGGGCAGCCTGGCGTCGGTGCGCGATTTCGCCGCACAGCAGGGCGGCTTCGATGTGCTGGTCAACAACGCCGGGATCATGAACATCCCGATGCGGCGCACCGTGGACGGCTTCGAGACGCAGTTCGGGGTCAACCACCTGGGCCACTTCGCACTGACCGGCCTGCTGCTGGACCGGATCAGCGACCGGGTGGTGACGGTCTCGAGCATCGCGCACAAGCAGACCCCCAAATTCTGGGTCGACGACCTCAACTACGAGCACCGTCCCTACCAGCGCAACCTCGCCTACGCGCAGTCCAAACTGGCCAATCTGATGTTCGCCCGCGAGCTGCAGCGCCGCCTGGTCGCGGCCGGCTCGCCGCTGCGCTCCTACGCAGTGCACCCCGGGGTGTCGACCACCGACCTGTTCGACAACGACAAGACCATCGTCGGTTTGATCGCCAAGTACGGCCTGCCGCTGGTCGGCCAGCCGCCGGAGCGCGGCGCCGAGTCGACCCTGTTTGCCGCCACCGTGTCCGACGCCGACCCGGACATCTACTGGGGTCCGACCAAACTGAACCAGTCCCGCGGCCCGGTGGCACCGTGCCCCTCGAACAAGCTGTCCAAGGATCAGGGGCTGTGGCGGCGACTGTGGGAGGAATCGGAGAAGATGACCGGGGTGATCTTCCCGGTCTGATCCGGCGGCGGTACGTCGGCCCCTAATACCGTCGTCACCTCAATAACCCCAACCGTCACCGCTTCGGACCACGCGGTCGTGCGCCCACCTCAGCGCGACAACCAGTGTTATGTCAGGTCGCGGGTAGGTCATATCGACGCAGCGCGGCAACGGGGTGGAGTGCTACCACTCCTGCAGTCGCTCAAAGCCGGGCGCATACCACATGCCCTCCTGTCGGTGACAGATGTGACGGGCGGGACTCAAACCGGATGACGCGGCGGCGAGGCGGCCGACAAATTAACCCCCTGCCGCAGCTCACCGGTTAAGTTGTGGCGAGCCGCCACGCGATGCGGCCTGAGACGGACCGAAAGAGATCATGCGAGTTGAGGGGCGCGACGTCGCCGTCACCGGCAACCTGCTGCAGCCGCTGACCCGACGCACCAACGACATTCTGCGTCTGGTGCTGGCCGCACTCTTCCTCGCGACCGTCATCACCAGCTCGCTGGTCACCCGTTACGAATGGGTGGCACTCGAGCGGTCGGTATCCCAGATCGTCGGGGTGCTCTCGCCCGTCCACGCCAACCTGGTCTATCTCGCCTATGGCATCGCGATCCTGGTGTTGCCGTTCGCGATCCTGATCGGACTGGTGGTCTCCCAGCAGTGGAAGCTGCTCGGGGCCTATGCCGTGGCCGGCCTGCTGGCGGTGGTGTCACTGTCGATCCGCAGCACCGGCATGGCCGCACCGAATTGGCATTTCGACCTCTCCGATCGGCTGGCCACCACGCTGGCGCAGTTCCTCGACGACCCGCGGTGGATCGCCATGCTCGCCGCGATGCTCACCGTCTCCGGGCCCTGGTTGCCGGCCCGCTGGCGACGCTGGTGGTGGGCACTACTACTGGCTTTCGTACCGATCCACCTGGTGGTCAGCGCGATCGTCCCGGCGCGCTCACTGCTCGGGCTGGCCGTCGGCTGGTTCGTCGGAGCCCTGGTGATCCTGATCGTCGGCACACCCGCGCTGGAGGTGCCGCTGGACGGCACCGTGCGCGCCCTGGCCCGTCGCGGTCACACCGTCGCCGAACTCGCCGTCATCCGGCCGGCCGGACCCGGCCCGCTGGTGTTGTCCACCGTCGGCGACCACCCGGTGATCATCGAGTTGTACGGCCCCAACCAGCGCAGCGGGGGTGCGCTGCGACAGCTCTGGCGTAAATTCCGATTGCGCACCACCGAGACCGCGCCGCTGCACGCCTCGCTGCACCGCGCGGTGGAGCATCGCGCACTGATGGCGATCTCCATCGCCGATGCCGGGTTCGCCAACACCAACACCGTCGCGGTCGCCTCCCTCGACCGGGGCTGGACGCTCTACGCCCACACCCCGCCCCGGGGCACGCCGATCGCCGACTGCACCGCCACCACGCCGGTGGCTAAGCCGTGGGAATCCTTGCGGCGCCTGCACGATCAGCAGATCTCGCACGGCGACCTGCGCAGCAAGGAGATGACCGTCGACGACGGCCAGGTGCTGTTCGGCGGCTTCGGCAATGCCGAGTACGGCGCCACCGACACTCAGCTGCAATCCGATATCGCCCAGTTGCTGGTGACGACGTCATCGCTGTACGACGCGGCAACGGCGGTGAAGGCCGCGATCGAATACTTCGGCCGCACCGCAGTTTTGGCCGCCTCGCGCCGCCTCACCAAATCCGCGGTGCCCGCCCGGCTTCGCAATGCCGTCGCCGATGTCGGCACCGTGATCGCCGCTGCCCGCGAGGAAGTCAAGCGTCAGACCAACACCGATCAGATCCAGACCAAGACCATCACCCGGTTCACCCGCAGCCAGCTGATCCAGCTGATCCTATTGGGTGCCCTGGTCTATGTCGCCTATCCCTTCATCAGCCAGGTGCCCACCTTCTTCTCCCAACTGCGGCAGGCGAACTGGTGGTGGGCGCTGGTCGGGCTGATCGTCTCGTCGTTGACCTATGTCGGCGCCGCGGGCGCGCTGTGGGCCTGCGCCAATGGCTTGGTCAGCTTTCGCAATCTGGCGATCATGCAGGTGGCCAACACCTTTGCGGCCACCACCACCCCGGCCGGAGTCGGCGGTCTGGCCCTGAGCACCCGCTTCCTGCAAAAAGGCGGCCTGAGCACCTTGCGCGCGACCGCCGCCGTGGCACTACAGCAGTCGGTGCAGGTGATCGTGCACGTGATCCTGCTGGTCATCTTCACCACGGCTGCGGGCGCCTCAACGGACCTGTCCCACTTCGTACCCGGTGCGACCATGCTGTACCTGATCGCCGGTGTGGCGCTCGGCTTGGCCGGCATCGTGCTGCTGGTCCCCAATCTGCGCCGGTGGTTGACCACGGCACTGCGGCCACGCCTCAAGGAAGTCACCGGGGACCTGGTGGACCTGGCCCGCGAGCCCAAGCGGCTGGCGTTGATCGTGTTGGGCGCGGCCGGCACCACGTTGGGTGCGGCGCTGGCACTGTGGGCCAGCGTGGAGGCCTTTGGCGGCAACACGTCATTCGTCACCGTCACGGTGGTCACGATGGTCGGCGGCACCCTGGCCTCGGCGGCGCCGACGCCCGGCGGAGTGGGGGCTGTGGAGGCCGCCCTGATCGGAGGGCTGGCCGCGTTCGGTGTGCCCGCCGCGCTGGCGGTCCCCTCAGTGCTGCTTTATCGGGTACTGACCTGCTGGCTGCCGGTGTTCATCGGCTGGCCGGTGATGCGATGGCTGACAGAGAACGAAATGATCTGAGCCGACAGGCTATCCCGCCCCCGCTGCCGCATACACCCGGCTCACCTCCGGTTCGGGATATCCGGCGTCGGTGACCGCGGCGCGCACCGCGTCGCCCACTTTCAAGGTGAGTTCGGTCGGTACCAGCGCGATCACACAGCCGCCGAACCCGCCGCCGGTCATCCGGGCGCCGAGCGCGCCGGCAGCCACCGCACTGTCGGCGATCAGATCGATGTGCTCGGTGGTGATCTCGAAGTCGTCGCGCATCGAGGCATGAGACGCATTGAACAGCGCTCCGGCCGCGGCGAAGTCCAGCTCGGCGCACGCCGCAACGAAATCCAGCACTCGCTCGTTCTCGGTCAGCACGTGCCGCGCACGCCGGGCATCGACCGGATCGGCGAGCGCACCCAGCGCCTGGACACCTCGGTGCTGGACCTCCCGCAGCGATGAGACCCCCAATGCGGCGGCGGCCCGCTCACACGAGGCGCGCCGGGCGGCGTATTCACCGTCGACGTGGCCGTGCCGCTGACCGGAGTCGAGCAGCAGCAAGGTCACCCCGGACGCGTCCGGATCGAACGCCACCGGGTGCACGGCCACGTCTCGGAAGTCGATCAGCAGCGCACTGGCCACCTCCCCGAACAGGGAGGACAGCTGATCGAGCAACCCCGTTGGCGCTCCGACATAGTCGTTTTCGGCGCGCTGACCGATCCGGGCCTGCTCGATCCGATCGATATCCAGACCGGCAGCCGAGGCCAACGCGCCGAGCACCGCGCATTCCAGCGCCGCCGAGGACGACAGGCCCGAGCCGATCGGTACGTCGCTGCGGATGTCCATGGTTCCGCCGGGGACCGCAAAACCGCTGTCGCGCAGCGCCCAGATCACCCCGGCGGCATACGCGCCCCAGCTGGTGGTCTGCCCGGGGGTGGTGTCCAGCGGGATGCTCACCGGTGCGTCGACGCGGTCGCTGAGCACGGTGAGCATGTCGGTCTCGGCCGGGGTGAAGGTGACGCTGGTGCGTTGCGGCAACGCGATGGGCAGCGCGAAACCGCCGTTGTAGTCGGTGTGTTCGCCGATCAGGTTGACCCGGCCCGGCGCGGAGTAGGTGATCACAGCTCACGCAGCCTAGCCGCCACGGACTCCGGGGTGACATCGGCGATGAACGCGTCCATCGCCGACTCCGAGGCCGCCAGGAACTTCAGCTTGGTTGCGCTGCGTCTGATCGACATCAGCTCCACGTGAAAATAGCCGTCGGCCTGCGCGCCGTCGCTGCGGTACTGGTGCAGTGCGGCCATATAGGGCAGCGGGGCGTCGTAGATACGGTCGAAGCGACCCAACAGGTTTCGGTAGACTCCTCCGAAATCGTCGAGCTCGTCGTCGGTCAGGTCGGTCAGGTTGTGCACCCGCCGATTCGGATACAGGTGCACTTCCACCGGCCAGCGTGCGGCGAACGGCACGAACGCGGTGAAGTGGTCGGTCTGCGCCACGATCCGCGCACCCTCGGCACGCTCGGCCGCCAGCAGATCGGCGAACAGGTTGGTGCCGTGCGCATCTCGATGCGCAGCCGCTTGAGCCAGCATCGCCGCGGTGCGCGGGGTCAGGTAGGGGTAGCCGTAGATCTGGCCGTGCGGGTGAGCCAGTGTCACCCCGATCTCCTCGCCGCGGTTTTCGAAGCAGAACACCTGCTCGACGCCCGGGCGGGCCAGCAGATCAGCGGTACGGTGCCGCCATGCCTGCACCACCAGCCGGGCGTGGTCCGCGGGCAGATCGGCGAACGAACCGGTGTGATCGTCGGAGAAGCAGATCACCTCGCAACGGCCGATGCCCGGCTTAGAAACAAACGCCGCACCGTCCGGCGCCGCGGTGACCACAGCACCGGTGCCGGCCAGACTGGGGAACCGGTTCTCGAAGACCACGACGTCGTAGTCGGCCGCCGGCACCTCGCTGGTCTCACCGCTCGGTCCCGGGCACAGCGGGCAGGCCTCGGCGGGTGGGTGATAGGTGCGGTCCTGGCGTTGCGCGGCGATGATCACCCACTGGCCGGTGGTGCGGTCGAAGCGCAACCGCGACAGCTCGGGGTCACGCGGTGACAGCGGCCGGCGATCGGGTACCGGGGCCGGGGTGTGGCCGGGCAGGGCGAAGAACAGGAGGTCGCGGCCGTCGGCGAGCGTCCAGCGAATCGGGGCGCTCACGCGACCAGCCGCGGGTGCAACCGCTGCGGGGCGATCTCGATGCCGGCCGCCAAGTCATCGGCCAAATGCGCGGCGAAGCCCAGCAATCCGGCCAGATCGATCCCGAACGGGGCCGGGGGCCGCACCGTCGCCAGATGCTCGGCGCCGCGGCGCAACAGACTGACCGCGCCGGCGACATTGCCCCGCTGGACGTGGGTGACGCCGACGGCCAGCTGCGCCAAGCCCTGCCACAGTTCACGCTCGGCGGCGGGCCGATGCTTCCAGGCGGCTTCCAGCACCTCGTGGGCGTTGAACGCCAGACCGTCGTCCAGCAGCAGCTGCGCATAGGCGAGCATCTGGGCCGGCGGCAGGTCGAGGTCGTCGGGAACGCCTTCGACCCCGCCTTGGCTGCCGCGGGGCAGCGGGCGGCCCAGCCGATCACGCGGGCGGGCGTTACGGGGGCGGCCCGAATCGTCGCGGTCGCGGGTTGTCACCCGTCCATCATGGCAAGCCGGTCAGGCGGGCTTGGCGGCCGCATTGTTGAAGTAGGCCTTGTGGCCCGAGTTGTGCGCGATCACCGGCGGGTGGTCCGGGGCGACGCTGTCCAGGCATCACGCAGCCGTCGCCGATGTCGAGCACCCAGGTTTCGGGGCTCCTTCTCGGCAGGCTTCGCCGGAGTGTAAGTGGAATAGCGAAGCGTCCATCGCTGTTCGAGCCGGTATGCCCAAACCCTTTACCGAGACCGAGCGTCAGCAGTTTCTCGCCGACAAGCACATCGCGGTGCTGTCCGTCGCCGCCAACGATGGCCGGCCCCCGGCCAGTGTCCCGATTTGGTACGACTACACCCCCGGCGGCGACATCCTGGTCAATACCGGCGCCGGCCGGCGGAAGGCCAAGCTCATCGAGCAGGCCGGCACGGTGACGCTGGTGGTGCAGCGCGAAGAGCTGCCCTACCAATATGTGATCGTCGAAGGCACCGTGGTCAATGCGGCCACGCCGGCCCCGCTGCCGCAGCGCGAGTCCATCGCAATCCGCTATCTGGGTCAAGAAGGCGGCCGTGCATTCGCCGCCAATACGGAAGGCGCATCCAGTGTGCTGTTCACCATCCGGCCCGACCGCTGGCTGACCGCCGACTTCTCCGGCGACCTGTAGGCGGCCCGGTGCTGCCGGTGCTGGACCTGTCTGTGGCCGATACCGACCCGGCGGGGTTTCGCCTGGCCTTGCGGGAGGCCACGCACACCTGCGGCTTCTTCTACCTCACCGGCCACGGTGTACCCGACGAGCAGATGACGGAGATCCTGGCGCTGGCGCGGCAGTTCTTCGGGCTGCCCGACGCGCAAGGTTACTGGCACCTGCAGGGCGGCCTCGTTGGGAGCCGCCGAAGACCTGTTCGACAACGCATTCGCCACATCGCCGGCGACGCTGATCAAGATCGTCCGCTATCCGGCAAGCCCTGCGGATGGCCATGGGGTCGGCGCCCACAAGGATTCGGGCGTCTTGACCCTGCTGCTCGTCGAGCCGGATTCCCAAGGCCTTCAAGTAGAAATATCGCCCGGCGACTGGGCCGACGTTCCCCCGATGGCCGGTGCGTTCATCGTCAACATCGGCGAACTGCTCGAAGTCGCGACCGACGGCTACCTGCGGGCCACGCGTCACCGGGTGCACTCGCCTCGGCCCGGCACCGACCGGATATCTGTTCCGTACTTCCTCAACCCGGCGCTGGATGCCACCGTCCCGCGCATCACCCTGCCGGCCGAGCTGGCGGTCCTGGCCCGGGGCGTCGAGACCGATCCGGACAACCCCATCTTCGACACCTACGGCGAGAACGCAGGGAAGTCCCGCACCAGAGCCCACCCGGACGTGGCCGAGCTGCACCATGGGATCACGCCGGCAAATCGCCGATCGGCGTACTGATTTGTCGTGACGTCGTCCGCCCCATATCCGTGAAAGCAATCAGGCCCCCTCATTGAGGGGGCCTGATCAGGTGTGGCAGGTACAGGATTCGAACCTGTGTAGGCTTCCGCCGACGGATTTACAGTCCGCTCCCATTGGCCGCTCGGGCAACCTGCCGTAGTGCGCCTAGCAGACTACAACGAGGATGTACCTCAGACACAAACGGCCAGCACAACTCGAAGAGAGGACAGGTCTCGTGGCGGACTCATCGTTCGACATCGTCAGCAAGGTCGACCGGCAGGAGGTCGACAACGCCTTGAACCAGGCCGCCAAAGAACTGGCCACCCGGTTCGACTTCCGCGGCACCGACACCACCATCGCCTGGAAGGGCGAGGAAAACATCGAGCTGGTCAGCTCCACAGAGGAGCGGGTCAAGGCTGCCGTCGACGTGTTCAAAGAGAAACTGATCCGCCGCGACATCTCCATGAAGGCGTTCGACGCCGGGGACCCGCAGCCGTCAGGCAAGACCTACAAGGTCAGCGGCAGCCTCAAGCAGGGCATCGATGCCGAGCACGCCAAGAAGATCAACAAGCTGATCCGCGACGAGGGCCCCAAGGGCGTCAAGTCCCAGGTACAGGGCGACGAGATCCGAGTGTCGTCGAAGAAGCGCGACGACCTGCAGGCCGTGATCGCACTGCTCAAGGGCGCCGACCTGGATGTGGCCCTGCAGTTCGTGAATTACCGGTAACCGGTACCGCTGGTCCGGCCGCCGCCGCGTGCTTAGGCTGGGGCTCGTGACTACCGAAGAGGTCGTGGACGTCGTCATCATCGGAGCCGGCATCTCCGGTATCGGCGCGGCGTACCGCATCACCGAAAGCAACCCCGGCACCAACTACGTGATCTTGGAACGGCGTGAGCGCATCGGCGGGACCTGGGACCTGTTCCGCTACCCCGGGGTGCGCTCGGACAGCAGCATCTTCACGCTGTGCCTGCCGTATGAACCGTGGACCCGGCGGGAACGGGTCGCCAGCGGCGACGAGATCCGCGACTACCTGGCCGACACCGCGCACAAGCACGGCATCGACGAGCACATCCGGTTCAACCACCACGTCACCGCGGCCGACTGGGATTCGGCGACCGACACCTGGACGGTGACGGCGGACGAGAACGGAACCCAGCGGACCTACCGCGGCCGGTTCGTGTTCTTCGGCTCCGGCTACTACAACTACGACGAGGGCTACACCCCAGACTTCCCGGGATCGGAGACGTTCGCGGGGACGCTGGTGCACCCCCAGCACTGGCCCGAAGATCTGGACCACACCGGCAAGAAGGTGGTGGTGATCGGCAGCGGCGCCACCGCGATGTCCCTGGTCCCGGCGTTGGCCGAGCGCTCCGCCCACGTGACCCTGCTGCAGCGCACACCCACCTATCTGATCTCGGCACCCAAGTACAGCCTCTTCGTCGATACGGTCGCAAAACTGTTGCCCCGCAAGTTGGCTCACCCGATAATCCGGTTCGTGATGGCCCTGTTCGAGGGCTACGTCTGGTTCCTCGCCCGCAAGACGCCCCCACTGTTGAAGTGGCTGCTGCGTCGCAAGGCGGTGCAGAATCTGCCCGAGGGCTACGCCGTGGACACTCATTTCAAGCCACCGTATGAACCGTGGGACCAGCGGCTGTGCCTGATTCCCGACTCCGACCTCTACGCCGAGATCAGCGCCGGGCGAGTCGAGATGGTCACCGACCGGATCGACCACTTCGACGCCACCGGGATCGCCTTGCAGTCCGGGACGCATCTGGATGCCGACATCATCGTCACTGCCACCGGCCTGCAGCTGCAGGCGCTCGGCGGGGTGCAGATCAGCCTGGACGGCACCGAGATCAAGTCCACCGACCGCTTCGTCTACAAGGCGCACATGCTCGAAGACGTGCCGAACCTGTTCTGGTGCGTCGGCTACACCAACGCCTCCTGGACGCTGCGCGCCGACATCACCGCCCGGGCTACCGCCAAACTGCTGGCGTACATGGCTTCTCGCGGCTACACCCACGCCTATCCGCACCTCGGCGATGAGCCGATGGCCGAGAAGTCGGCGTGGGACATCCAGGCCGGCTACGTGCTGCGCGCGCCGCACGCGCTGCCGCGGTCGGGCACCAAGCGGCCCTGGAATGTGCGGCAGAACTACTTCGCCGACGCCCTGGACTTCCGGTTTGACCAGATCACCGAATCGATGGTGTTCGGACGGTCCGGGGAGCCGATCCCGCTGGCCGGCTAGCACCGAGTTCGCCAACTGCCGGTGCGGCGCCGGCGACGGCAATACGCTGTCGCTCATGCCTGCTGCTACTCGTACCCCCAATGTTGTCGTGCTCGGAGGCGGATCGTTCGGTACCACGGTCGCGTCCATCTGCTCGCGCCGTGCGCCGACGCTGCAATGGGTGCGATCGGAGGCGACCGCCGCCGATATCAACGACAACCACCGCAACAGTCGCTATCTGGGCAACGATGTGGAGCTCAGCGACACCCTGCGCGCCACCACCGATTTCGCCGAGGCCGCCCACTGCGCCGACGTCGTCGTGATGGCGGTACCGTCACACGGCTTCCGGGGAGTCCTCGAGGAGTTGTCCACCGAGCTGCGCCCCTGGGTGCCGGTGGTGTCGCTGGTCAAGGGCCTGGAGCAGGGCACCAATATGCGGATGTCGCAGATCGTCGACGAGGTGTTGCCCGGACATCCGGCCGGCATCCTCGCCGGCCCGAACATCGCGCGCGAGGTCGCCGAGGGTTACGCCGCGGCGGCGGTACTGGCCATGCCCGACCCGGGCCTGGCCTGCGAGCTGGCGTCGCTGTTCCGCACCAAGCGATTCCGGGTCTACACCACCGACGACGTGGTCGGGGTTGAGATGGCCGGCGCGCTGAAGAATGTGTACGCGATCGCGGTCGGCATGGGCTACTCGCTGGGGATCGGGGAGAACACCCGAGCCATGGTGATGTCGCGTTCGGTGCGTGAGATGTCCAAGCTCGGCGAGGCGATGGGTGGAGCCCGCGACACCTTCGCGGGCTTGGCCGGGATGGGCGACTTGATCGTCACCTGCACCAGCCAGCGCAGCCGCAACCGCTATGTGGGTGAGCAGCTGGGCTCCGGCAAGCCGATCGACGAGATCATCGCGTCGATGAACCAGGTAGCCGAGGGGGTGCGGGCCGCCAGCGTGATCATGAAGTTCGCCGCTCAGTACGGGCTGAGCATGCCGATCGCGCGCGAGGTCGACGGCGTGATCAACCACGGCTCCACCGTGGAACAGGCCTACCGCGGACTGATCGCCGAGGCGCCCGGACATGAGGTCACCGGCTCGGGCTTCTAACTGTAGGGTTCCTGTGAGTTAGCGGGGGTCACCGCTACAGGTCAGCCGGCCGGCGGCCGGGCTGACGGTTTGCGGCAGCATTGCGCTACCAGCGATCCGGTGCTGGTTCCCGGTGAATCCGACTCCACAGCAGACACAGCCGACTCATGCGCCACGCGCGCACCGGCAAGCCCGGGGTGAGATGAGTTCGAATCGGATAGCGCATCCGGTATCACCAGTCGAGCAGGCTACTCGGCGGCCGGTCGGCCAACTTCTGCACGATCCAGTGGTTCATTGACACATGCTGGTCAGCGGCCTCGACGGCGAGCCGGGCGTGCAGCGACGGTGAGGTCCGCACCAGGAAGGTGCCGCTGAAGTTCCGGTCGGTGATCGGAGCCGGAGCGCCTTCCCCTTCTCGCTCAGCGAGGTATTCCTCGACAGCCCGCTCGACGCCGGCGATAGCCTCCCGCATGGACGGCGCCCAATGGGTCAGGAACGGCAGTTCGAGGCAGCGGCCGACGTACTCGTCGTACTCGCGCGACCATTCGGCGCGATAGGTGTAGTGGTTCATGCCCGGCAGTAGCGCATGCGCTATCCGATTCGGCAAGCCACGCATCCCCAAGTGCGGGTACGAAAGTGGCAGGTGGGGCGCCGGCGGACGACGGGGCCGGAAAGGATGCCAGTGGGCGGACCGCGCTAGCCGCGGGCCATGTCCTCCAGCCGCCGAATCCGGTCCGCCATCGGGGGGTGGGTCGCGAACAGCTGACCGACCTTCTCCCCCGCGCGGAACGGGTTGGCGATCATCAGATGCGACTGGCTGGCCAGTTCCGGCTCGGGCGGCAGCGGGGCGAGTTCCACACCGTCGGAGATCTTGCGCAGCGCGGACGCCAGCGCCAGCGGGTCACCCGAGAGCACCGCGCCGGATTCGTCGGCCTGGTACTCGCGCGAGCGCGACACGGCCAGCCGAACCACCGACGCCGCCAGCGGACCCACCAGCGCGACCAGCAGCATCGCCAGGGGGTTGCCGTCGCGGCGGTTGCCCATGAACATCGCCATGTTGGCCAAACCGGTGATCACCGAGGCCAGCGCGCCGGCCACACACGAGATCAGGATGTCGCGGTTGTACACGTGCGACAGCTCGTGGCCCAGCACCGCACGCAGCTCACGCTCGTTGAGCAGCCGCAGGATTCCGCTGGTGCAGCACACCGCCGCGTGGCGCGGGTTGCGGCCGGTGGCGAAGGCGTTGGGCGCGTTGGTGTCGCTGACGTACAACCGGGGCATCGGCTGGTGGGCGGTGGTGGCCAGCTCCCGCACAATCCGGTAGATCTCCGGTGCCTGTACCTCGGTCACCGGCTGGGCGCGCATCGCTCGCAGCGCCAGCTTGTCGCTGTTGAAGTAGGTGTAGGCGTTCATCCCCACGGCGAACAGCACCGCCACCCACATCATCTGCGGTCCGAACGCCCGGCCCACCAAGACGATCAACGCCGACATCACGAACAGCAGAAAGAACGTTTTCGCCGTGTTGTGGTGCGGGTGCCAGGTCATCGACTTCCTCCTTGGAGAACGACCATCGTGCTCATTAAACGCCGCCGCGGTCGCACGAGTTCCGCAATCGTGGTCAACCGTGTCGATTGACGGTGTAGTCGACCAGGCTGGCCAATGCCGCCCGCCCAACGCAGTCGGGCAACGCGGCCAATTCCTCGCGCGCCTGCGCGGCGTAGTCGGCCACCGTCCGCTTGGCCTTGACCATGCCGGCCGAGGCCCGCAAGAGCCCCAGCGCCTCCTCGACCGCCGCATCCTCGGTGACCGGGCCGGCCAGCAGCACTCGCAGCCGCTCGGCGTCGGCGCCCGTCTCCTGTAGCGCGTAGAGCACCGGCAGCGTGTGCACGCCCTCGCGCAGATCCGTGCCGGGCAGCTTGCCGGACTCATCGGGATCGGAATCGATGTCGATGATGTCGTCGGAGATCTGGAAGGCGGTGCCCACGATCCCGCCCAGGCGAGCCAGTCGCTCGATCTGGCCATCGTCGGCACCGGAGAACGTCGCACCGAAGCGGCCCGACGCCGAGATCAGACAGGCCGTCTTCTCGTAGACGACCTTGAGGTAGTGCTCTATCGAGTCCATACCTTCGGCCGCCCCGCGGGTCTCGCGCATCTGTCCGGTGACCAGCTGGGCAAAGGTCTCGGCGATGATCCGCACCGCATCCGGCCCCAGTCGCGACACCAGGCGTGAGGCCGTGGCGAACAGGTAGTCACCGGCCAGGATCGCGATGTTGTTGCCCCACCGCGCGTTGGCACTGGGCGCCCCGCGGCGGATCTGCGCCTCATCCATCACGTCGTCGTGGTACAGCGTGGCAAGGTGCACCAGCTCGATCACGGCACCGGCCACCGTCACCTGCCAGGCGTCCGGCTCGGGCCCCAGCTGGGCCGACAGCACGGTGAACAGCGGACGGAACCGCTTTCCGCCGGCGTCGAACAAGTGCGTCACGGCCTCGGTCATCAGGCCGTCGCCACCGCGCAACTCGGTGTCCATCAGCTCTTCGATACGGGCAACCCCGTCGCGGACCCGATCCGCGAAACCCGGGTCCCCCAAGCCGCCGAAATCCAACCCCGCCACCACGTTCGCCGGTGTCCTCACGGCTCCAACATACTGGTCAGTGTGAATTCCAGCGCTGAGACGGTGGCCGAGGTGGTGATTGTCGGTGCGGGACCGGCGGGGTCGGCGGCGGCCGCGTGGGCCGCGCGGGCCGGTCGCGACGTGCTGGTGGTCGATTCGGCTGTCTTCCCGCGGGACAAGCCGTGCGGTGACGGCCTGACCCCGCGAGCCGTCGAACAGCTGGAGTTACTGGGGCTCGGGGAGTGGCTGGACAGCCATATCCGGCACCGGGGTCTGCGGATGGCCGGCTTCGGCGGCGAGATCGAAGTGGCCTGGCCCGGCCCCTCGTTCCCGTCGACCGGCAGCGCGGCGCCACGCACCGAACTCGACGAACGCATCCGCAAGGTCGCCGAGGAGTCCGGTGCCCGAATGTTGTTGGGTGTCAAGGCCGTCGAGGTCCATCACGATGTGTCAGGGCGAGTGCGCGCGGTGGTGTTGGCCGACGGCACAGAAGTCAGCTGTAAGACGCTGATCGTTGCCGACGGGGCCCGCTCCACGCTGGGCCGCGTGCTGGGCCGGCAGTGGCACCAGGAGACGGTTTACGGGGTGGCCGCCCGCGGTTATCTGGCCTCGCCGCGTAGCGACGAACCATGGCTGACGTCGCATCTGGAGCTGCGCGGACCGGAGGGCTCCAAGGACAAGGTGTTGCCGGGCTACGGCTGGATCTTCCCGCTGGGCAATGGCGAGGTGAACATCGGCGTCGGCGCGCTGGCCACCGTCAAACGGCCCGCCGATGTCGCGCTGCGGCCGTTGATGTCCTACTACGCCGACCTGCGTCGCGAAGAGTGGGGTTTTGAGGGCCCGGTGCGTGCGCCGGCCAGCGCGCTGCTGCCGATGGGCGGCGCGGTCTCGGGTGTTGCCGGGCCTAACTGGATGCTGATCGGCGACGCCGCGGCCTGCGTCAACCCGCTCAACGGCGAGGGCATCGACTACGGCCTGGAGACCGGGCGGCTGGCCATTGAATTACTGGGCGCTGCTGGAGCGTCCGCCGACCTTTCGCAGGCCTGGCCGGAGTTGCTGGCCGCCCACTACGCGCGCGGATTCTCGGTGGCACGGCGCCTGGCGCTGCTGCTGACGTTCCCCCGGTTCCTGCCGGCCACCGGCCCGCTGGCGATGCGCTCGACGATGCTCATGCGGGTGGCGGTGCGGGTGATGGCCAACCTGGTCACCGATGACGACGCGGATCTGGTGGCGCGGGCCTGGCGCGGCGGCGGGCGGATGTCCCGGTTGATCGATCGTCGCCGTCCGTTCTCCTAGCCCGGGCCCGCTGCGGGTATATCAACATCGTTGACATATATCAGGGCCGTTGCTATACCGGAGCGATGAGCGATTCAATGGAACTTCAGTTCGACGCCGCATACCGGGGCGAATCCGAGCAGATGGGCTTGGGCGCCAAACCACCGTGGAGCATCGGAGAGCCCCAACCCGAGCTGTCCACACTGATCGAGCAGGGCAAGTTCCACGGCGATGTTCTTGACGTCGGCTGCGGCGAGGCCGCCATCTCGCTGTATCTGGCCGAGCACGGGCACACCACCGTGGGCCTCGACAGTTCACCCACCGCCATCGAGCTGGCCCGCCGTGAAGCGGCCAAACGCGGTTTGTCCAACGCCTCCTTCGACGTCGCCGACATCAGCGACTTCACCGGCTATGACGGCCGCTTCGGCACCATCGTCGACAGCACGCTGTTCCACTCGATCCCGGTGGAGGCCCGCGAGGGCTACCAGCGCTCCATCGTGCGCGCTGCCGCGCCCGGGGCGTCGTACTTCGTGCTGGTCTTCGACAAGGCCGCCATCCCCGAGGGTCCGCCGTTCGCGGTAACCGCCGACGAGCTGCGTGAGGTGGTGTCGAAGTACTGGGTGATCGACGAGATCAAGCCGGCCCGGCTGCACGCGGTGTTCCCCGGTGATTTCCCCGGATTCGGCGGCGTTCCGCTGCGCGACGAACCCGGCGGACGCAAATCGGCCGCGGGCTGGCTGCTCTCGGCGCACCTGGGCTGAAAAAGAGCGCCGCCATGAGTGACCCGAAGCCGCCGCGGTGGCTGAAACCGGTCAACAAACTGATGATCGGCCTGCAGAAGCTGGGCATCCCCACGGGGCCGCCGGCGGAGGCGGCCCGCCCGGTGCTGCGGGCATTCCCGGTGCAGGTGCCCGTCGGCGCCCGCTTCCTCAAGCAGGCCGGCCTGGTGGACAAGGGCACTCCCGACGAGGTCGAGGCGCTCGCCGGCCGGATCGCGGTGTTCCGGTTCGACCCAGCGTCCTAGGCCCTTGGCTCGGGCGGGGTTACCGCGGTTTGCGGGCCGAGTGCAGCGCGACGATGCCCCCGGTGAGATTGCGCCAGGTCACGTCCGACCAGCCCGACGCGCCGATCTGCTCAGCCAGCGCAGCCTGATCCGGCCAGGCGCGGATCGATTCGGCGAGGTAGACGTAGGCCTCCGGGTTCGACGACACCGCGCGTGCCACCGCCGGCAGCGCCCGCATCAAATACTCCTTGTAGGCGGTGGCGAACACCGGCACGGTCGGGGTGGAGAACTCGCACACCACCAGCCGGCCGCCAGGCCGGGTCACCCGGGCCATCTCCCGCAGCCCCGCGGTGTGGTCGACGACATTGCGCAGCCCGAAGCTGATGGTGACCGCGTCGAACACCTCGTCGCCGAACGGCAGCTTGGTGGCGTCCCCGGCGACCTTGGGTACGGGTCTGCCGGCACCGGCGACCAGCATCCCCACCGAAAAGTCCGCCGCCACGCACCAGGCACCCGAGCGGGCCAACTCCACCGTCGACACCGCGGTACCGGCGGCCAGGTCGAGCACCTTCTCCCCCGGCTGCAACTTGAGTGCTTTCCGGGTGGCCTTACGCCAGGACCGGTCTCGTCCCAGCGACAGCACCGTGTTGGTCAGGTCGTAGCGACGGGCAACGCCGTCGAACATCGACGCCACGGCATGGGGGTCTTTGTCCAGGCTGGCGCGGCTCACCCGGTCGACGGTACCCGCCTTTCGATAGGGTGCTGGAATGCGGTCTTGGCTGGGCACATTGGCAGCACTGGTGGTATTCGGCGGGGCATTGGCGGGGCCGGCAGCAGCCGACCCCGAGACGCCTGGCGGTTCAGCAAGCCTCGACGGAGGAGAGGCGAAGCTGGGACCGGCGCATGAACCCGGCACGGCCTGGAGTGCCGACCACTTCGGTGTGCTGGTCGGAGCGGCCTCCGCTCCGGTGCAGCTGGAGATCTTCTGCGACCCGCAGTGCTCCGAGTGCGCGAAGTTCGAGGCAGCCTCCAGCGGCGAACTGAGCCGGCACCTGGCCACCGGCGATGTCGCGGTGACCTACCGGTGGATGACGTTTCTGGATGCCCGCCGCAAAAACGACACCTCTGCGCGCGTCGGCAACGCACTGATGGCCGCGGCCGATCCGGCTACCTCGGCCGGTGCCTACCAAACGTTCGTGACCGACCTGTACCGCAAGGGCGGCACACCCAGTGTGGAGGACATCGCGACCACCGCACGCGAAAGCGGCCTGCCCGGCCACGTAGTGAATCGGATCGCCGCCGGGCAGCAGGTCGTGGACGCCACATCGATGAACGCTTTCAACCGCGTGCAGTTGCTGTCGGCGAACCCGGAGAGCCCTGGCACCCCGACGGTCTACGACCTGACGACCAAGACCGTGGTGGACACCGACGGCGCCGGCTGGCTCGACCGGCTGGTCGCGGGCCAATCGAAGCCCGCACAATCAACGCCGTGAATGCACACTCAACGAGTGCCAATGCCACGATCCCGGAGCGTCTGGCTATTGCCGCGCCGGTTCACTGTGCGTCTGCGGCGTTGATTGTGCGGATCCCACGCGCCCACCGTCGTTCGGCAACATTGCATCCCGCCAACGCCGCGATCCCGATCAGCCAGGCGATCACCGCAACGGATCCGGCCGGGATGACGGCCAGTACCGCGGTACGGTGCTGGACCCGCACCAGATCCGGATCGGACTTGTCGTATTCGACGTAAATCCGCATCCCCGTTGCTAATTCAGAGGGGTAGAGCACACCGAGCTCGGGCCGGTAGGTGATCCGATCCGGCGTGACGAACTCGATGGTGGAGCGCCGAAAACCAGCGTTGAGCACCTCGGCCTCGGCCACCCCCATGTCACGCTCGATGGTGATGTCGTTGCGCCACGCCCCCGCCACCAACAATGCCGACTGCAATGTCACCAACGACACCAGGATCACCACGCCGGCGCGTGCCCACCGCAGCACACGTGCGGCCCAGGTGTTGCGAGGAAGGGCGCCATTGCCGCGAATCAAGGTGCGCAACAGCGGTTTCAAACTGCGATAGACCCTATTGGACCGGCAATCGGGCAATCTCACAACGCGGCCTTGATCGCGGCATGCAGTGTCCGCAGCGATGAGCGGTCGGCTTTGACCTCGAACACCCGCACGCCGCCCGCGGGTTCGGCGAGCGCGGCGGACAGGGCATCGGCCTCGACCTGGGAGAATTCGACGTGATAGGCGTGGCACAACGCGGCGATGTCGACGTCGTGGGGAGTACCGAAGATGCGCGACGAGACGTCGGCGAACCGCGGATCCCCTTGCTCCAGAAGCTCAAAGATCCCGCCGCCGTTGTCGTTGGAGACCACGATCGTCAGCTCCTGGGGCTTCGGTTCGGTGGGCCCGATCAGCAGACCGGAGCTGTCGTGGACGAACGTCAGATCCCCGATCAGCGCAATGGTGCGGGCGTCGGGGTTCTGCCTCTCGTGAGCCAGGGCGGCACCGATCGCGGTGGACACCGTGCCGTCGATGCCGGCGACCCCGCGGTTGGATCGCACGGTGACGCCTCGGGCGCTCGTGGCGTTGCCCAGCCCGACCAGTGCGGCGTCGCGCACCGGGTTCGACGCACCCAGCACCAACTGATCCCCGGGCCGCAGCGCGTCGGCCACCGCGGCGGCCACGTGTAGGCCCGTGGTGAGCGGATGCGCCGCCAGCTGCGAGTGCACCGCGGCATTGGCCTGGGCGTTCAGCTCCGTGCAGCGGCGCAGCCAGGCCGGATCGGGTTTCCCGGAAGTGACGGCTCGGGTGCCGGTGGCCTGGGAGTTACCCGACACGTCCGGCCAGCGTGGCCCGGTGGTCAGCGCGTACACCGGCACGCTCGGGTCGGCCAGCAGGGACGACACCGGACGATGCAGGGTCGGCCGGCCGGCCATGATCACCTGCTGCGGGCGCAGCAGTGGCAGCGCCAGCGGGTGCAGTGGATTCTCCGGTGTCGGGGCGGTCGGTTCGGCGACGGTGGGCAGTGCCGCAAGGTTCGGGTGCAGCCCCGCACCGTGCCCGGCGATCACCACGGTGTCCGGAGACAGGTCGATGTCCAGCGGCTGGTCGAAGCTGACCGGAGGGGTCAGAGTCCAGGGACGCCCATCTGGCCGGCCGAGCGGACCCGTGGCCGTGCCCGAATCGGCGTCGGGCACCAGCGGCTCACGCAGCGGAATGTCGAACTGCACCGGTCCAGCGTTCGCGGTCCGAGATCCGGTGGCGGCGACCAAAACTCGGCACACCGCCGAACGCCAGGTGGCGTTGAGGGCAGCCATCCGCTCCGGGGCGTCCTCGGCCAGCCCCAGGCTGATGGCGGCGCGCACCTGGGTGCCGAAGTAGCCGAGTTGCTCCATGGTCTGGTTGGCGCCGGTACCCAGCAGCTCGTAGGGACGGTTGGCGCTCAGCACGATCAGCGGCACCCGCGCGTAGTTGGCCTCGATCACCGCCGGACCCAGGTTGGCCACCGCGGTGCCCGAGGTCATGGCCACACACACCGGGGCCCCGGCGCTCACCGCCAGCCCGATCGCCAGGTATCCGGCGGTCCGTTCGTCGATACGCACATGCAGGCGCAGCCGGCCGGCCCGGTCGGCGTCGTGCAGCGCGAACGCCAGCGGCGCATTGCGCGATCCCGGGCACAGCACCACGTCGCGGACACCGCCGCGGATCAGCTCGTCGACGACGATGCGGGCCTGTGCCGTCGAGGGGTTGGTCATTGGTACCAGGTTAGTCGTGCGCCGCGGGCACAGGCGCCCACCGGAACGGCTTGCCGTCCACCTCGGCGAGGAACTCCAACGCTGCCTTGTTGACCTGGTCCGGCTTCTCGATGAAACCGAGGTGCCCGGCGTCCGGGATCTCCAGATAACGCGCGCCCGGGATCGCGTCGGCAACCTCGCGGCTCAGGTATGCCGGGGTCACGACGTCGTCGCCGAATCCGATCACCAGAACCGGCTGGGTGATGTTGGCGTAAGCGGGCAGCCGGTTGGTCAACGGCGCCACGTCCAGCTGGCAGCGCAGCCCCGGGGTGTTTTTGACCGGCCACATGGTGAACATCGCGATCCAGTCTTTGATCGCGGCGTCATCGCTGAGCGTCTTGGGTGAAAAGCTCTCCAGCAGGCGCACTTTGGCTTCATACTCGGCGGGGAGTTCCACGCGGGACTCGGCGAGCTTCGCCTCGGCTTGATAGAAGAACTCCCGGGCGCGGTCGTGGCGGCCGCGGGTGGCCATCAGGACCGCGGATTTCACCAATTCGGGCCGGGCCAGCATCAATTCCTGAGCGATGAACGAGCCCATCGAGACTGCGACGATGCGGACCGGGCCGATGTTCAGCGATTCGATGAGCTGGGCGGTGTCGGCCACCATGGTCTCGATGGTGAACCCCGAGGCGTTCTCGGTAGCACCGATGCCGCGGTTGTCGAACGTGATCGGGCGGTAGCGGGCGAGCTGGAATTCACGCACCTGGTGCAGGTGCCAGCCGCGACCGGCGCCGCCACGCCCGGCGATGAACAGAACCGGCTCCCCATCCTGGTTACGGTCGTCGTAGGCGAGGTTGGTCACCAGAGTGAAGGTACGCGACCCGTCGACGCTTTATGGTGTCAGGATCGCAACTGCGCAGCTGAGGGACGGTGATGCGGATACGGAGCGTCGGGGTGGCCTGCACGCTGGTGCTGGCCGCCGCCGTCATGGCCGACTGCGCACGGGTGACCGGTGGCGTGGCGGTACCAGCCGACCAAGACGGACCCCGCCCAGTGACAGCTGCGATGCTGCCGGAACTGCTGCTGAAGGCGACCACCGTCAGCGACATCATGGGTGCGCGCGGTATGCGCATCAAAGACTCCCGGACCCGGACGTTCGATTCGGGCCGACAGTTCCCCGACCACGGTTGTCTGGCGGCATGGATGCCCGTCGAGAAGACGGTGTATACCGATGCGGACTGGACCGCGACCCTCACCCAAACCCTCACCGAGAGCGCACAAGACCACTTCGTGATTCAGGCCGCCACGGTGTTCGCCACCCGCGATGCGGCACGGCGCTTCTTCGATGCCACCGCCCGCGGTTGGAATTCCTGCGGCGAACGGACATTCGCGACCGCAAAGGACGGCTACCCCGACACGTACTGGACGTTCGACACCGTCTCCGACGTCGACTCAACGCTGTGGATGACCCAGCACCAGGACGACAGTGCGGGCTGGTCGTGTCAACGGGCCCTGCGGATCACCAACAACGTCGCCATCGATGTGCTGGCCTGCAAGCTCTACGTCAGCGACGAAGCCGTCACGATCGCCAACGGGATCGACGCCCGGCTGCCCAGCGTGTGAGCGCCTACCGCGGCAACAGTCGGTGGCAGACCTTGACCCGGTCGATCCACCACTGGCGCCGCTGCGGCGAGGCAGCCAGGGCATGCAAACGGGCTGGGTCCGGAACGACGGGCCGCACCGGCAGGTAGCCGTCTTTTTGTGCCGGTGTCTCGGCTGGATCCGTCACGTCGTCAACGAACAGCGATCCAGTGCCCAGTCCGCAGGCGTGTTGCAGGTCCGGCAGCGCGGCCGCTGCCCGCAGGCCGGTTGCAATACCGACCGCCGAGTCGATCGCGCTGGAGACCACCACCGGGATACCGATCTGGTCGGCGATCTTGAGCAGCGCCGAAATACCTCCCAGCGGAGCGACTTTCAGCACCGCGATATCGGCAGCGCCGGCCGCTTTGACCGCCAACGGATCCTCGGCTTTGCGGATACTCTCGTCGGCGGCCACCGGCGTATCGATACGGCGACGTAGCTCCGCGAGTTCGGCGACGGTGGCGCAGGGTTGTTCAAGATACTCCAACGCGCCCAATGCGTGTGCCGCCTCGACCGCCTGATCGAGGGTCCAACCGCCATTGGCGTCGACCCGCACGGTGGGGATGAGCGCGCGGACAGCTTCGACGCGGGCGACGTCGTCGGCCAGACTCTGACCCGGTTCGGCAACCTTGACCTTGGCGGTGCGAGCGCCTGGGAACCGGGCCAGCACCTCGGCAACCCGCTCCGCCTCGACTGCCGGCACGGTCGCGTTGATCGGGATGCGATCCCGAATCGGTTGCGGCAGTACGTGGTACGCACTCTTCAGCGCAGAAGCCAGCCAGTGCGCGGCCTCGGGCGGTTCATATTCACCGAACGCGCCGAACTCCCCCCAGCCTTCCGGGCCGTCGATCAGCGCCACCTCACGCACCGTGATGCCGCGGAACTTGACGCGCATCGGCAGCGCCACCACGTGCAGGCGGTCAAGGATGTCATCGAGGGGCGGCAGCATCGGTCCATGGTGCCGGTTCGGTGGTGAGCTGCGCCAGGGTGGGGCGAGGACCAGGGTTTGATGATGGTGTCGCGGCCGATAACGGAACGCACACGCCTCACGGAGCTTGATCGGGCGCCAGCGTTGCCGCCCGGCCGGCGATCCGGCCGTCATTGTCGAAGTCGATCCCCAGCGTCTGCTCCACGAACATGATCGCATCCTGCACTGGCGACGGCGCCGGTTCCTCGACGGGCGCCGGCGTCACAACACCGACAGGCGGTACAGCCGGGCCGGGGGCCGACTCGGCGAGCGGCTCGGTCATCTTCCGCCGCTGCGGCTCCTCGGGTGCGGTGTTTTGAGACGCAACCGGAGCGGGCACCGAAACCAGCGGCGCCACAGCCGGAGGCGGCGACGACACATGGTGGCTCCGCTGGGCCTCGGTTCGAGCCGCCGCAACGCCGACGCTCGACGGCACCTGCGGGTCATTGCCGAACAGGACCCCGCGGGCCAATCCGACCGTCGCCGCTGCGACCAGAAATGTCACTGCGACGGCAGCCATCAACAACCTATCGTTTCGGTTAAGGCGTTCTCGCACAGGCGCACTCGCACCGTTAGCGACCGCGTCGCCGCCGAAAGCGGAGTTTCCGGCCGCAAGCGCCACCCCGCGGGCCAGCCCCAGCTCAGCATCGATCAGCGCAACCGTCCGTGGCGCAAGGGCACGCTCGAGTCGATCCGGAAAGCCTTTGGCCACAAGGTCATGCGGGATCATCACGAACACCGGGCCGAAGAGCCAGTCGGCGACGAGTTTGTCCAGCGAGACCAACGCGGCGTCGTCGTCGTGGTGCATGCACACCACGGTGCGATGCGTCCCGTCGCCGCCGTCGGCCAGCACCGCCAGAGTCTGATCCCCGGTGATCAGGCTGACCGTCGCGCTCTGGGATCGGGTACTCAGGGCGACCACATCGGCCAGTGCGGCCGTGGCGTCGGTCGGCTCGAACATCTCGATCTCGGCGATGCCCGCTGCGGCCAACCGCGCTTCCAGGTCCCACCCGTACTCCTCGGCGTCGGCCGTGCTGGTCAGCCCGATCGCCTGCACCGGACAGCCCTGGTCCGCAGCGGTGCGCGCGGCCTGCGCCACCGCCGCAGCCACAGCGTCCATTTCCGATGCGGATACGGCCACCGCGTCACGGATCACCGTGCACGCGTCAGCTCCGACACCGTCGAGAACGACCACGCCCACGCGCGTCAACGACAGCGATACCCCCAGTACAGCCCCCACGAACATCCCCCCAGGCGCTACCGCCTAACCCCCCGGATTAGGCGAACCTTGCCTGATCCTAGCGGGGGATGGCCTGAGGTGCAGGGTCACGGCTGTCCAGAGCCGCCAGGCGGGGGTCGACAGGCCGGCAATGCGGCACGAGCCGGTTCGAAATGTATTTCGAGGAGCGCCTTCAGCCATCGCATTATGACGTCGACAGCGACTACGCCACCAGCGGCATCACCGAAACCCTGCCCCCAGCACACCAAGACCACGGCCAACCACGCACCAACACCTACCACCACCCCGAGAAACTGCTACAAGACCACGATTCCGACGACGACGAGGATCCAAACCAACGCGCCACGGGATAGGGGGAGCAGGTGGCCTACCCGCCCAAGCGGCCGACCACCGAAATCCTCGACGATTGACAACCAGGCCCCACCCTTAACCGAGCGGCATTGGCGCTATCGGGTGATCGTCAGGAGAAACGACGCCTACGCACCTGCGCCCGAATCGGGGCGCCGGCGACCATGGTGAAGGGAACCGCGAGCGGGAAATCCCGGTCCAGGGAAAGGATTTCGACATCCCGGACGATGGTGGCCAGGGCGAGGGTGGCCTCCAGCATGGCGAAGTGGTCGCCGATGCACGTGCGGGGACCCGCGCTGAATGGGATGTACTGCCAACGGTCGCGACCCGCGGCGTGTTCGGCACTGAAACGGTCGGGGTCGAACTCCTGCGGGCGGTCCCACAGCGACGGGTCGCGGTGCAGGGCGTAAACCCCGATCGCACATGCGGTGCCCGCCTTCACCCGATACCCGTCGACCTCGATGTCTGCGGTGATCAATCGGGGAATCGAAGGCGCCGGCGGGCACAGCCGCAGCGCCTCGTGCAACACCGCGACGGTGTAGGGCAGTCGGGGCACGTCGTCGGGGATGAGTTCGCGGTCACCGATGCCGGCCACTTCGGCATACACCTTGTCTTGCATATCGGGGTGGCGGCCGAGCGCCCACAATGCGTAGGTCAGGGTTGTGGCGGTGGTGTCGTGTCCGGCGAGCATGAACACGACGAGTTCGCCGCAGATCTCGGCGTCGGTCAAGGCGCGGCCGGTATCCGGATCGGTTGCGGCGAGCATCGCCCGCACCAGCGGGGCGTCCCGGGTGGGATCGTCGCGGGTGGCCCGCAGAATTTCCGCAGCGAGCCGGCGCAACGTGGCGGTCGCGGCTCGGGCCCGGTGGCGTGCCGGGGTGGGCAGCCAGCGGGGCGCTTTGACGGGCCTGGTCGACCGGGCGGTGATATAGCTCAGGGCCGTCCGCAGCGGTACGGCGATCATGTCGGCACGTTCGTCGAGATCGATACCGAGCACCGCGCGGCCCAGTGCCCGCAGCGCGAGCCGGCGACACTCGGCGTCGAGGTCGATCGGCCGGCCGTCGCGCCAGTTCGCGGTGATCGTCTCGGCCGCCTGGGCCATGTGACCGCCGAAGACTCGCACGTTGTGTTTGGTGAACACCGGTTGCAGGGCACGCCGGCGGGGCAGCCACGGACCATGTTGGAGTGTCAGAATGCTCGCCCCGAGCACATAACGCACCTCGTCGTGGACCGGCGCGCGCTCAACGGAGGTGCCGGTGTGGGACAGGATGTCGCGGGCGGCCCGCGGTGACATAGCGATCACCACCTCGGGGACCAGCCACGCCGGCCCCAGCTTGAGCCGCGTCACCACGCCACCCGCGTCGCGCAGGACCTCTTGACCGGTGTGAATCTCCCGGATCGCCTTGAGCTGCCGCCGGTAGGGCAACGGATTCCTCGGTGCCAACGGCACCTCGGCGACATGCGCGGGAATGCTTGTCTCAACCATGGCGGTCTCCTCTTGAGTGGTTGAGGCAAGCGTCCGATGTGTGGCCGGCGGGAACATCGGCCAAGGAGCGTAGATCTCCGTCGGCGGTCAGTCGGATCTACGCGTAGTTGCCGATGTTTGCCTCCGCGACGGCACCCAAGCTGAATAGCATGAGCCGACATCCAGAGACGCCGCCAATGGACTGGAGCGAGTTGGGCATGGTCGAGGTTCCGACGGGCACCGTGACGTTGCTGCTGGCCGATGTCGAGGGCTCCACCCGGCTGTGGGAGACCCAGCCGGACAAAATGGCCGAAGCACTCGCCCGGATGGACGCCGTGGTGACGGAGGCGGTCGCCGCCCGGGGAGGTGTGCGGCCGGTCGAGCAGGGCGAGGGTGACAGTTTCGTGGTGGCGTTCGCCCGCGCCAGCGATGCGGTGGCGTGCGCACTGGATCTACAGCGGGCGCCACTGGATCCGATCCTGCTTCGCATCGGCGTGCACACCGGCGAGGTGCGGTTGCGCGACGATGCCAACTATGCGGGTCCCACAATCAATCGGACGGCGCGGCTACGGGACTTGGGGCACGGCGGGCAGACCTTGTTGTCCGGTGCCACCGCGCCGCTGGTGGTCGATTGCCTTCCCCCGGACGCGTGGCTGACTGAACTCGGCGCCCACCGGCTGCGTGATCTGCCGCGCCCGGAACGGGTGGTACAACTGTGCCACCGTGATGCGTGCAATGATTTCCCGCCACTGCGCTCGGCCAATGCCGTTGCAAAACACAATCTTCCGATTCCGCTGACTAGATTTGTGGGGCGCCGCAGGGAGCTGGCAGAGCTGGACGGGATTGTGGCCGAGCATCGACTTGTCACGTTGACCGGTGCCGGCGGCGCGGGCAAAACCCGGCTGGCTATCGAGGTCGCGGCACTTCACGCCGCGCAGTTCGACGACGGGCTGTGGTACGTCGACCTGGCGCCGATCGTCGATCCCGGGCTGGTGCCGGCCCGTGTCGCGCTGACCCTGGGCCTGCCCGATCAGCCGAGCCGGTCCCCGATGGACATCCTGGTCCGGTTCCTCGGCGGGAAGAACATCCTGCTGGTGCTCGACAATTGTGAGCATCTGCTCGACGCCTGCGTAGCGATGCTCGCTGAACTGCTGACGGCCTGTCCGCGGTTGACCATCATGGCCACCAGTCGAGAGCCGCTGGGCGTGCCCGGTGAGCTGACCTGGCGGGTACCGTCGCTGTCACTGGCCGAGGAGGCCGTCGAACTGTTCGTCGACCGCGCCCGGTGCGCGCGTCCGGAATTCGGTGCCAGCGAGGACATCGCCGCGCTGGTGGGTGAGATCTGCCGGCGCCTCGACGGTATGCCGCTGGCGCTCGAACTCGCGGCGGCGCGGGTCCGGTCCCTCTCGCTGACCCAGATCGCGGACAGTCTGCACGACCGGTTTCGTTTGCTCACCGGTGGTGCGCGCACCGCGATGCGCCGGCAGCAGACGCTACAGGCCTCGATGGATTGGTCGCATGCGTTGCTGACCGAGCCGGAGCGGGTGTTGTTCCGGCGGCTCGCGGTGTTTCCGGGCAGGTTCGATCTGGACGCCGCCCAAGCGGTCGGGGCCGGCAGCGCGGTGGAGCACTACCAGTTGATGGATCAGCTCGGCCTGCTGGTCGATAAATCGTTGGTGGTCGCCGACGGCGCCGATGCCGCCATGCGGTACCGGCTGCTGGAGACGGTGCGCCAGTACGCACAGGAAAAGCTGAGCGAGTCCGGCGAAGCCGAGTCGGTGCGCACGCGTCACCGCGACCATTACGCGACCGTGGCCGCCAAGCTAAAATCGCGGGGACGCTGCTGCGACGACCAGCTGATGCGGTGGGCACAAGGCGATATCGACAACCTGCGGGCCGCGTTCTGGTGGAGCCAGGAGAACGACGAGCCCGAAACGGCGCTGCGGCTCTTATCGTCGTTGCGGCCACTGTGGTTGCGGGGCGGGCGGTTCCGGGAGGCGCTGGACGGGTTCGATGCCGCGCTCGCCGACGACACTCGCTCGCAGGTCGCACCGGCGGTGTGGGCGCAGGCCGTCGCCGACCGATGCACCCTCGCAGGATGGGTGGGGCTCCCGTCGGATCTGGACCGAGCGCAGCAGGCCCTTGGCGTGGCACGCCGGCTCGACGATCCGGAGTTGCTCACCCAATCGCTCGTCGCCCGCGGGATGGCCACTATTTATGACGCCGAGGCAGCTCAGGATTACTTTACCGAGGCGTTCGGCCTGGCCCGCGTGAGCGATCACTGGAGTGCATGCGAGATCCTGAACTATCAAGCAACAATGGGATTTATGGGCGGCGCACCAGAGATCGCCCGGGCCGCCGGAGAGCAAGGACGCGATCTCGCTGAGGCCATCGGCGACAGTTTCTTCTCGCGCGGCTGCCGGGTCTGGCTCAGCGCCGCATTGGTGCAACAGGGTGATCTCGCCGAAGCAATCCGGGTCGATCGCGCTCTGACAGCCGAGGTCGAGGAAGCGGGCGACCTCATCATAACACTCTTCAGCTACTTGAACTATGCTGCGGCGCTTACATTTTCCGGAGAGATCGAAGCCGCAAGCACCGCGGCGTCGGCCGCGCGGGCGGCCGCGGACGCCACGGGCAGCATCGACGACACCGTATACGTAGCGTTGGCCTACATCACCCTGGTCGCCGGGGACGCCGCCGCGGCGCGGCGAGCCGCCGAGACCGCCTGGCAGCGCACCAACCCGATGCGCGAGGTCTTCACCAGAGGCCAGATCCCGTTGGCCGAGGCCGCGTTGGCCGCAGGTGACCTGGTAGCCGCGCGCCGCTGGGCCGACGACACTGTCGCGGCAGTTCCCGGCTGGTGGCGGATGAATGCCCTGACGGTACGCGCATTCATCGCGATGGCCCAAGACGAACCCGAACAAGCCGAGCGCGATGCCCACGACTCGCTGGCGATCGCCGCCCGCACCCAGGGATATCTGCGGCTGGCCGATACCCTGGAATGCCTGTCCCGACTGGAAGCCGACCGCGGGAATCAGCCCTACGTCGCACGCCTTTTGGGTGCGGCAGATGGCTTCCGGCAACGCACCGGCGTCATCCGGTTTCCGATGTATCAGGCCGGCTACGACGCCGCCGTCGGCGCGGTACGAGATGCGCTGGGAAACAATGATTTCAAAGTCGCCTGGGCCGAAGGGGCCGCCCTGACGACCGAGGAGGCCATCGCCTATGCGCAGCGTGGCCGCGGCGGACGCAAACGCGCCGCGACCGGCTGGAACGCGCTGACCCCAGCAGAACACGACGTTGTCAGGCTCGTTAGCGAGGGACACAGCAACAAGGAGGTGGGTGCGCGCCTGTTCATCTCCCCCCGCACCGTGCAGACGCACCTCACGCACGTCTACACCAAGTTGGGTGTGAACTCGCGGATGCAATTGGCGCAGGAGGCGGCCCGGCACACCTGACGCCCGTACCCCGGTACGGTCGCAGGCGTGACCAGCAACCCTTTTGACCCCAGCATCTGGCGTCCCGTCTCGGAGTACGAAGCCGGCTTCGCCGACCTGACCGACATCACCTACCACCGCCACGTCACCGACGCCACGGTCCGGGTGGCGTTCAACCGCCCCGAGGTGCGCAACGCATTTCGGCCGCACACCGTCGACGAGCTGTACCAGGCGCTGGATCATGCCCGGATGTCCCCCGACGTCGGCGTGGTGTTGCTGACCGGCAACGGACCGGCACCCAAGGACGGCGGCTGGGCGTTCTGCTCCGGCGGGGATCAGCGCATCCGCGGCCGCAGCGGCTACCAGTACGCGTCCGGCGAAACCGCCGACACCGTCGACGTCGCCCGCGCCGGGCGGCTGCACATCCTGGAGGTGCAGCGGCTGATCCGGTTCATGCCCAAACCGGTGATCTGCCTGGTCAACGGCTGGGCGGCCGGCGGCGGACACAGCCTGCACGTGGTGTGCGACCTGACCCTGGCCAGCCGCGAACACGCCAGGTTCAAGCAGACCGACGCCGACGTGGGCAGCTTCGACGGCGGCTACGGGTCGGCCTACTTGGCGCGGCAGGTGGGCCAGAAGTTCGCCCGCGAGATCTTCTTCCTGGGCCGTACCTACACCGCCGAGCAGATGCATGCCATGGGCGCGGTCAACGAGGTCGTCGACCACGCCGACCTGGAAGCCACCGGCGTGCAGTGGGCCAAGGAGATCAACGGCAAATCGCCTCAGGCCCAACGCATGTTGAAGTTCGCTTTCAACCTGCTCGACGACGGGCTGGTGGGCCAGCAGCTGTTCGCCGGCGAAGCCACCCGGCTGGCCTACATGACCGACGAGGCCGTCGAGGGCCGGGATTCCTTCCTGGAGAAGCGCGACCCGGACTGGAGCAGGTTCCCCCGGTACTTCTAGGCACCAACGCGTCGAGCCTGCAGTTGGCGCGGAGAAGTGCGAGTGGCGCCCACGCTAACTGCAGGCTCGGCGCCAACAGCGCTCCCGAATAGACTGGCTAACCATGAGCCGAAGCCCGCTACGCCGGTTGTCCGACCAGATCACGCTCGCCACCATGCGCCCGCCCGTCGCCGCGCAGCTGATGCACCGGCCCGGCGCCAAGACCATCGACCTGACCGGCAAGCGGGTGCTGGTGACCGGGGCGTCGTCGGGCATCGGGGAAGCCGGCGCCGAACAGTTCGGGGCAGCGGGCGCCACCGTGATCGCGGTGGCCCGCCGCCAGGAAAACCTCGACGCACTGGTCCAGCGGATCACCGCTACCGGTGGCATCGCTCACGCCATCGCGTGCGACCTGTCTGACCTGGCGGCGATCGACCAGCTGGTCAAGGACGTCGACGAGCGATTCGGCGGGGTGGACATCCTGGTCAACAACGCCGGTCGCTCCATCCGCCGTCCGCTGGCCGAATCCCTGGACCGCTGGCACGACGTAGAGCGGACCATGCAGCTGAACTACTACTCGCCGCTGCGGCTGATCCGCGGGTTCGCGCCGGCGATGCGCGAGCGCGGCGACGGCCACATCATCAACGTCGCCACCTGGGGCGTGTTCACCGACTCCTCGCCGCTGTTCGGCGTATACAACGGCTCCAAGTCCGCCCTGAGCGCCGTCAGCCGGGTCATCGACAGCGAATGGGCCCGCTACGGCGTGCAGTCCACCACCCTGTACTACCCGCTGGTGAAGACCCCGATGATCGCGCCCACCGCGGCGTTCCAGGGCAAGCCGGGGCTCACCGCGCAGGAGGCCGGCGCGTGGATGATCGACGCAGCCCGATACCGCCCGATCCGCATCGCGCCGCGCCTGGCGCTGGCGTTTCGTGCACTGGACAATCTCAACGCCGGTTGGGCCACCGCCATCGTCAAGCGGAACCGGATCGAGCCGGTCGAGGACTGATGGAGATTCTGGCCAGCCGGGTCTTGCTCCGTCCGAGCGACTATCAACGGTCACTGCGGTTCTATCGCGACGAGATCGGGCTGGCCATCGCCCGCGACTACGGCGCGGGAATGGTGTTCTACGCCGGCCAGTCGCTGATCGAACTCGCCGGGCACGGCAACTCCGAACACGCCGGCGCGAACTTCCCGGGGGCGCTGTGGCTGCAGGTGCGCGACGTCGCCGCCACCCAGGCCGAACTGGAGGGCCGCGGGGTCCGGATCGCCCGGCCCGCGCTGCGCGAACCGTGGGGTTTACGAGAGATGCATGTCACCGATCCCGACGGACTGACGCTGATCTTTGTGGAGGTCCCAGAAGACCATCCGCTGCGCCGCGATACCCGCCAGGACACCCCTCGGAAGCCTTGAGGTTAACGACGGGGAAACAGTTCGATACGTCTCGACGTACACCGGCGTTTCGCCTGCACAATCGTTAGACAACGGCGCCGACCAGCTTCAGAATCAATGCCGTGATGCTCCCGTGAGCCTTGAACTGCTCCTCCTGATCATTGTGGTGATCACGGCTTTGGCCTTCGACTTCACCAACGGATTCCATGACACCGGCAACGCGATGGCGACCTCGATCGCCAGCGGTGCCCTCAAGCCCAAGGCAGCGGTCGGAATGTCGGCCTGCCTGAACCTGGTCGGTGCCTTTCTGTCGACCGCAGTCGCCGCAACAATCGCCAAGGGTCTGGTCGACGCCAACCTGGTGACCCTCGAGATCGTCTTCGCCGGCCTGGTCGGCGGCATCGTATGGAACCTGCTCACCTGGCTGCTCGGTATCCCGTCGAGCTCCTCGCACGCGCTGATCGGCGGGATCGTCGGAGCGATGATCGCCGCGGTCGGCGGGCACGGCGTGAACTGGAGCGGGGTGGTCTCCAAGGTGCTGGTCCCGGCCGTGGTCGCGACCGTGGTCGCGACTTTGATCGCCTCGGTCGGCACCTGGCTGGTTTACCGCATCACCCGCGGCGTCGACGAGAAGAAGTCCGAGAAGGTGTTCCGGCACGGCCAGATCGGCTCGGCCGCACTGGTCTCGCTGGCACACGGCACCAACGACGCGCAGAAGACCATGGGCGTGATCTTCCTCGCCCTGTTGTCCTACGGCGCGGTGAGCACATCGGCGACGCTGCCGCCGCTGTGGGTGATCGTCAGCTGCGCGCTGGCCATGTCGGCCGGCACGTACACCGGCGGCTGGCGAGTGATCCGCACCCTGGGCAAGGGTCTCGTCGAGATCAAGGCTCCGCAGGGCATGGCCGCCGAGTCCTCTGCCGCCGCAGTCATCCTGCTCTCCAGCCACTTCGGTTACTCGCTGTCGACCACGCAGGTCGCCACCGGCTCGGTGCTGGGCAGCGGAGTCGGCAAGCCGGGCGCACAGGTGCGCTGGAACGTCGCCGGACGGATGGCGGCCGCCTGGCTGGTGACGCTGCCGATGGCCGGCGGGGTCGGCTCGGGCGCATACGGCCTGGTGCACGGCATCGGCGGCTACCCCGGGATCATCATCGGCGTAGCCCTGCTGACCACCGCGGTCCTGGCGATCTGGCTGCGGTCGCGCCGGGCGCGCATCGACCACAACAACGTCAACGCCGAATGGGACGGCACCCTCACCGGCGGTCTCGATGCCCCCGGCGTGCAGCCCGAAGAAGCGGGCCGCGAAGTGGAGAACGCCCTGCGGTCGGCATTCGACGCCGGCCACGAGGGAGCCAAGTTGACTGTCGTCTCCACCGACGACCCCAATTCACGTGAGGTCATCCGGTCATGAGTCAGTGGTTCAACCTCGCAGCCACGTGCAAGATCCTGGTGTTCGGACTGCTGGTCGGCGGGTTGTTGCCGGCCCTGTTCGCGGTCGGGGTGCGGGTCAACGTGGCTGGTAACAGCGTCCCCGCGGTCGCCGGCGGGACTGCGGGCGCGACCGGCGCACGCCGCCCGCTGCTGCTCGCACTCAGCTGGGCGATCTTCCTGCTAGTGCTGGCCGTGGCGGTCGTCGGTGTGCTCTTCATCGCCCGCGACTTCTTGGGGCACCACCTGGGCTGGTACCTGCTCGGAGCCAAGCGCGCCTAACCCGGTTCGACAAGTCAGGCGTGCGGCTGCAAAAATCCGCACGGTGACCTTGGAGCTGTTCCTGTTGATCACGGTCGTGATCACCGCCCTGGCTTTCGACTTCACCAACGGCTTCCATGACACCGGCAACGCTGTCGCCACCGGGATCGCCAGCGGTGCACTCAAGCCGAAGACCGCCGTAGCGCTCTGCGCCACGCTCAACCTGGTCGGCGCGTTCATGTCGACGCAGGTGGCGGCCACGGTGGCCAAGGATCTGGTGGTCACCAACCTGGTGACGCTGGAAGTCATGTTCGCCGGTCTGGTCGGCGGCATCGTCTGGAACCTGGCGACCTGGTTGTTCGGCATCCCGTCGAGTTCCTCACACGCCCTGATCGGCGGCGTGGTGGGGGCCATGCTGGCCGCGGCCGGCACGGCCGGGGTGCGTTGGCCCGGGGTGGTCTCGAAGGTCCTGGTGCCGACGGTGATCGCCGTGCTCGCCGCGACCCTGGTCGCTACCGTCGGAACCTGGCTGGTCTATCGGCTGACGCGGGGAGTCTCCCATGGACGCACCCTGCGGGACTTCCGGCGGGGTCAGGTGTTCTCCGCCGCCCTGATGTCACTGGCGCACGGCACCAACGACGCCCAGAAGACCATGGGAGTGATCTTCCTCGCACTGATCTCCTACGGCGCGGCCTACAAGACGGACGTCACACCGCCGCTGTGGGTGATCGTGTCGTGCGCCGTGGCGATGGCCGCCGGCACCTACTTCGGTGGATGGCGCGTCATCCGAACCCTGGGCAAGGGGCTCGTCGAGATCGAATCCCCCCAGGGCATGGCCGCCGAATCGTCCTCGGCGGCCATCATTTTGCTGTCCAGTCACTTCGGCTATTCGCTCTCGACCACCCAGGTGGTGACGGGATCGGTGCTGGGTTCGGGCCTGGGGAGGCCCGGCGCCAACGTCCGCTGGGGAGTAGCCCGCCGGATGGCGACCGCCTGGGTGATCACCCTGCCGCTGGCCGGGGCTATCGGCGCGGGCACTTACCACCTGATCCACCGCATCGGGGGCTACCCCGGCACGATCACCGGATTGGCGCTGCTGGTGAGTGTCGCTGCGCTCATCTGGCTGCAGTCTCGCAAAGTCCCGGTCGACCACACCAATGTCACCGCCGATTGGGGTGCACATATGACCGATGGCCTCGAAGTGATTGCACCGCAACCCACTAACTCTGGCCCGTATCGCGAGACCGGCACGGAGGGGGTCAGTGCGTGAACACCGTGAGCACCTGGTTCGACTATGTGGCCACTGCCAAGATCCTGATCTTCGGGCTGCTGGTCGGCACCGCGCTGCCGGCGTTGTTCGCCATCGGTGTACGCCTGGGCGACGCAGCCGATGGACCGACGGAGCACCGCCGGGAACTGACCCTGCTGCGGTGGATGATCTTCACCCTGTTGCTCGCTGTGGTGCTGGCCGGCGTGCTGTTCATCGCCCGGGACTTCATCGAGCACCGCATCGGCTGGCAGTGGGATGACTGGGGCCACTGGGACGAGGTGTTTGGCCTTGAACAGACGTAATATTGCAGCTGACATGTTCCTTCCGGTGTCGGCGCGGGGAAGTTGACGCAGTATGAACAAATTTCTCACCTCGATCGTCGCCTGGCTGCGCGCCGGGTACCCCGATGGTGTGCCACAGAACGACTACGTCCCACTGTTGGCGCTGCTGTCGCGACGCCTGACCAACGACGAGGTCAAGGACGTCGCCCGTGAATTGATCGGCCGCGGCGAGTTCGACCGCATCGATATCGGGGTGCTGATCGCCCGCTTGACCAACGAGCTGCCCGCCCCCGAGGACGTTGAACGGGTGCGAGAGCGGTTGGCGGCAAAGGGCTGGCTGCTGGACGACGCTCCCACCAACGACGCCCCCACCAACGGAGGAAACCCATAGCGCGCCTGCGTGCGCTGGCCATCCCGTCCGGTGATGCCGTCTCCACGCTCCTGCCCGCCCTGCAGGACGTTCTGGACGGCCGCGACGCCGCGTTCACGCCGGTGGGCCCCGACACCGATCCGTCGGCCCTGACCACGCTGCGGGTGGGCGATCCGATCGACGACGACATCGCGCTGGTGGTGGCGACGTCGGGAACCACCGGGGCACCCAAAGGCGCTCTGCTGACCGGTACGTCGCTGGCGGCCAGCGCTGCCGCCACGCACGACCGGTTGGGTGGACCAGGCAGCTGGCTGCTGGCGCTACCCCCGCACCACATCGCCGGAATCCAGGTGCTGGTGCGCAGTCTGGTGTCGGGCACCGCCCCCGTGCAGCTCGATGTCGCAACGGGTTTCGACGTCATGCGGTTACCCGCGGCGGTGGCGGAACTCGGTTCCGGCCGGCGCTACACCTCGCTGGTCGCCACCCAACTGGCCAAGGCGCTGACAGTTCCCGCATCCGCGGCCGCACTGGCCGAGCTGGACGCGGTGCTGTTGGGCGGAGGGCCGGCGCCGCAACCGATCCTGGACGCAGCGGCGGCCGCCGGGGTGCGGGCGGTGCGCACCTACGGCATGAGCGAGACCGCCGGCGGTTGCGTCTATGACGGGGTGCCGTTGTCGGGTGTCCGGCTACGCATCGGCGGCGACGGACGGATCGCGATCGGCGGTTCGACCTTGGCGCAGGGTTATCGCAATCCTGTCGAGCCGGACCCGTTCGCCGAGCCAGGCTGGTTTGCCACCAATGACATTGGCGCCCTTGATTCTTTAGGTCGCCTGACCGTGCTCGGCCGCGCCGACGACGCGATCGGCACCGGCGGCCTGACGGTGCTTCCCGGTCCGGTGGAGGCGGTGTTGTCGACCCATCCCGCGGTGGCCGATTGCGCGGTGTTCGGGGTCGACGACGACCGGCTGGGGCAGCGCGTCGTGGCCGCGGTCGTAGTCGCCGGTGCCACACCACCGACGCTGGAAGCGTTACGCGCCCACGTCGCGGAATCTCTGGACACCACGGCAGCGCCACGCGAGTTGCATGTCGTTCCTGCACTCCCCCGCCGCGGGATCGGCAAGCTGGACCGAAAAGCACTGGCGCAAAAGTTTTCTGCCGTCAGACCATCGACGACTGCGTGAAGCGGATCAAGCTGCATGGCATCGCGACGGATCGAATCCTCGGATTGCCTGATGGGTCAACGGTTGTGTTAGACCGCAAACAGGTAGGGGCGATGGTCGCGCCGATCGGGCCCTGACCTATGCGGGGCCGCGACTCAGTCGCCGCCTCCGCCAGAGCCGCCACCTGACCCGCCACCCGAGCCACCACCAGAACCGCCACCCGAGCCACCGCTCGACCCACCACCCGAACCACCACCAGAACCGCCACCAGAACCGCCACCCGAGCCACCGCTCGACCCACCACTGGAGCCGGCTCCGGAACTACCCCCGGAATCGCCACTCGAACCCGAAGAGCTGGACCCGCCACCGGAACTGCCGGCAGAACCGCTGGAGCTGCTGCCGGATCCGGAGGAAGCGCCACCGGAACCGCTGCTCCCGGAGCCCCCCGAATCACTACCGGCACTGCTGCCAGAGCCGGCCGAACTACCGCCGCCCGACCCGGAAGTACCCGAGCCCGCACTGCCAGGTCCACCGGCATCGCTACCGGATCCTCCCGAACTGGATCCGCCCGAGTCGCTTCCCGCTCCGGTGCCGCCCGAACCGCTGTCGTCGGACCCGCCAGAGGTGCCGCCTGACCCGCCGGAATGACCACCCGAGCCGCTATCGCCAGAACCACTGCCGGACCCGCCCGGATTACTTCCAGATCCACCGGTACTGCCGTCGCCCGCGCCGGTGCCGCCCGAATGCCCGCCACCAGAGTCACTGCCATCCGAACCCGTGCCGCCGGGGCCGGTGCCTCCCGTACCGGTGCCACCGGAACCATTGCCGCCTGCGCCAGTGCCACCCGAACCGGCATCGCCGCCGGAATGACTGCCTCCGCCGTGATCACGACCAGAACCGCTGCCGCTACTACTGCCGCCCGATCCGGGCAACCAACCGCTGCCACCACCAACGGGTCCGGTGATGATCGGGATCGGAATCGGAAACGGAATCACCGCCGGCGGCGCGGGTGCGGGCGCAGCCGGAAGTTCCGGAACGACCGGCGCGGGAGCAACGACGGCCGGTGCCGGGTTCACCGGGGCTACGACAGGATCAGGGGCCGGGGCCTGCACAGCGGGCAACCGGACCGGCTTCGGGGCGGGCAGCACCGGCATGAAGTTGCCGGGCACCGGCTGGGCCTGCGGCGGCTGCGCCACCACCGGAGGCTGCGACGGCGTGGATGCGGCCGTCGGGCGAATTCCTATCGTCACGGCGACGGCCAACGCCGCGCACCCGGCCACCAGAATCCCACCGACCGAGCTGCCTACCAGAAGAGCACGCCCGACCGGCGGCGGTGGCGCCGCCCGCTCCTCGGCTTCGGCGTCGTCTCCGCCGTATTCGGCGCCGTAGTCGTCGTAGCTCGCGTAGCTATCAGAATCGCCCTCGGTGTACTCCATCGGCAGCAGTTCGGAATCATCGTCAGTCATCGAGTACGCCAGCTGCTGTTCCGACTGGTCGTCTTCAACTGCCGGGGCCAGCGCCGTGGACGTTCCGTCCGGGGCACCGACGTCGGGCAGCGCAGGCGCAGCCATCGTCGCGTCGGCGGCCGGAGCAGGCAGCCACGTCGTCTCGCCGTCCTCGCCCGAGGCGTTGCGCGCCAACGCCACTGCCGAGCGCGCCTGGGGCTGCTCGGAAACGTTCTCGACTCCCGCCTCCTCCAGGGCGCGGCGAACCTCCGCCATCAAGTCCGAATCCGACCAGCACAGTCGCGTCGCTGCCAGCCGGTGGCCCTCTTCGGCCAACATCCGGTGGGTTCCGGTCACCGTCTCGATCAGCGTTTCGACCGGATTGCGGGTCAGGTCGAGCATGGACTCGTCGAGCACCGCATCGCCGTAAGCGTCCGATTCGACGAGCGCCAGGCGGGCGAGCGCGCCGGTAACCGACACCCCGAGCGCGACATCCATTGCGCGTCTCCTTCCGCGGCCACTCGCTTAGCCAGTCTAGCCGCGCGGATCGACCACCGGGCGGACCGATCTTCGCAGTTCAATGGCGTATGCCCCTCCCGCGGTTATGGTGAGCAGGTGATCGCCGAGTCGACCAGGGGCTGGAATATCGGCCGCGATGCGACCGCTGCGGCCCTGTTGCTCGCGGCGCCGGCGCTGCCGTGGAGCCTGTACTTCGGTGCCGGCATTCCGGCCGGCAAGCCCGGACTGTTCGTCGCGCTGGCCGCGGCCACCGTGCTCGCGCTGACAGCGATCGCCGCGACCTACATCGGGCCCTGGGGGATCTTGCGCGTGCACAACAATCCCGTCGTCGCGGGACGGCTGCGGCTGTCGCTCAGCGCGCCGTATCTGGTGTTGCTCGTCGGCGTGGTGGCCGCCGACGTGGTGCAGACCGTTCGCTACTGCGGGAGCCCGCGGCCGCCCGGCGGCGTCGGGCCGGGCGCGTTGCTGGGCGCCGCAGGGGCGTTGCTCGCTGCGCAGCCGGTGCTGGCCGGGCCGGTGCGGCTGTGGCGACGCACGGTCCGGGCGCTCGGCTACGCAGCGATCGTCGGTGCCACGTTGAGCGTGCTGTTCAACCTGTACTGGCGGGTGCGCTACGCCCTGCCGGAGGCCCATTCCACGACCGGGTTCGGCCGGCAGCAAGTCGCGATCATTGCGACCGCCCTGGTGTACGGAGCGGTGGCGTGGGCCACGGTACTCGTCGCCTCAAGGTGGGTTCTGCAGCGCGACAAGGCGTCCCAGCTCGCTGTTGTCCTGCTCGGCGGGGCCGCTCTGACCGGCGGGACCCTGGTGTGGCTGCTGCCGGTGGGCCGCGACATCGACGGCTTTCACGGGATCGCGCAGAACACTTCCACGGCCGGGGTCGGTTTCGAGGGATACCTGGTGTGGGTGGCCGCCGCGGCACTCTTCGCGGTGGCGGCAGCGCGCGACGCGTCCGCGGGGACCTGGCTGGGCGCCACCCGCAACACGTTGTTGCTGATCGCGATCTGGAGCCTGGGGTCGGCCCTCATGCGCATCGTCGATCTCAGCGTCGCGGTCGGCCTGGACCTGCCGTATTCGCCGTACGACAGCGCCGCGATGGCCTCCTTCGACGTGGTGACCGCGGTCATCGCGCTCTGGCTACGACTCAACCTGGGCAATCGCTCCGTGCCGGCGACGGCCGTCTGGTCGGTGAGCGCCGTCCTCTTCGGTTTCACGATCGCCCGCGTCGTGGTGGGGGTCGGCCTGGCCCCACGACTCGCGGAAACCCAGCGCGCCAGCGCAGCGGCGAACCCGGTGTACGGCAACGGACTCGCGCAGCAGATCACCAGCACGTTCGATGTGACGCTGTGCGGCCTCGCGCTGTGCGGCCTGGTGGTGGCGATCGTCGTCGGACGCCTGACGGTGCCCGCCGACGACCGCCCCAAGCCCGGCGAGCCCGGCACACCCCGCATCTTCCGGTCAGCGGACTCCCCCACTGCCGTACCCGCGGGTGGACCGAAGATCTATCGGGGAAGCGACGATTGCGCCGAAGACGGCCAAGAGCGTTTATCGGACGCCGACGGCGGGTAGCCGACCGGCGACACCATCGGCAACGGCGCCCCGGCGGGCGGACCGCCCTTTGCGCACGCGTCGTACGGCGTCAACGGAATGACCGAGCAGGGCGCCGAGTACGCGGCCGCCCGCCTCTGAGCGCGCTACGTCGATTCAGGGCAGCTCGAACGGCAACTGAATGCCTTCGTGCGGTAAGCAGTGCGTGCAGGTCCGCTCGTCGTCGATGTGCTCGATGGCTTCGTGCACCAGCTTTTTGAACGGTTCGATGTTCTGCTGGAACTCGGCGAACACATCGACGGCCTTCACGCCACTTCCGACGTCGACGCCGGCATCCAAATCGGTGACCAGAGCTACTGCGGCATAACACATTTCCAGTTCGCGAGCCAGCACCGCTTCGGGATATCCGGTCATGTTGATCAGTCGGAATCCCGCCGCAGCAAACCATTGGCTTTCGGCGCGGGTGGAGAATCGCGGCCCCTGGATCACCACCATGGTTCCGCCGTCGACCACGTCGGGTAGGCCGGTCACCGCGGTCCGCAGCGTCATGCAGTACGGGTCGGCGAACTCGACGTGCACGCCGCCGTCGTCGAAGTAGGTGTCCGCGCGGCCCCGGGTGCGGTCGACCAGCTGATCGGGCACCACCACCGAGCCGGGGGGCAGTTCCGGGGTCAGGCTGCCGACCGCACACGGCGCGAGGATCCGTCGCACCCCCAGCGTCCGCAACGCCCACATGTTGGCTCGATAGGGCACCGTATGGGCCGAGTACTCGTGGGCGGCCCCGTGCCGCGGCAGAAACGCCACTTCGTGGCCGCCGACGGCACCGATGGTGATCTCCGCACTGGGCGCCCCGTAGGGGGTGTCGCAACTGACGCGGCGCGCATCGTCACCGAAGAACGAGTAGAAACCGCTTCCGCCGATCACGCCCAGCAAGTCGTGCTCCTCCCGCATGCAAGGATCGTGCGGTGGCCAGCTTCGCACAGTGGATAGAGGGGGCTCGTCCCCGCACCCTGCCCAACGCGATCGCTCCGGTGATCGCCGGAACCGGCGCGGCAGCATGGCTGGGCGCCGCGGTGTGGTGGAAGGCGCTGCTGGCGCTGACCGTCGCGGTGGCGCTGATCATCGGGGTGAACTACGCCAATGACTACTCCGACGGCATCCGTGGCACCGACGACGACCGGACCGGCCCGGTGCGCCTGGTGGGCGCCCGGCTGGCGAGCCCGCGCGCGGTGCTCACGGCAGCGATCGCCGCGCTGTCGGTCGGCGCGCTGGCCGGTTTGGCGCTGGCCCTGGTCAGCGCGCCGTGGCTGCTGGTTGTGGGCGCGGCCTGCATTTCCGGGGCCTGGCTGTACACCGGCGGGTCGAGGCCGTACGGCTACGCCGGCTTCGGCGAGATCGCGGTCTTCGTGTTCTTCGGCCTGGTCGCGGTGCTGGGCACCCAGTACACCCAGGCCCTGCGAGTGGACTGGGTCGGCGGCGCGCTGGCGGTGAGCGTCGGTGCACTGTCGTCGGCGGTGCTGGTGGCCAATAATCTGCGCGACATCGCCACCGACAAACCGGCCGGCAAGATCACCCTCGCGGTACGCCTCGGCGACGCCCGCACGCGGCTGCTGTTTCAGCTGCTGGTGGGGCTGGCCGGGGTGCTGACGCTGGCCCTGATGCGGGCCACCCCGTGGTGCGCGGCCGGGTTGATCGCGACGCCGCTGGCGTTGCGGGCCGCGGCCCCGGTGCGCTCCGGGCTCGTTGGCGCCGCGCTGATTCCGGTGCTGCGCGATACCGGGCTGACCATGCTGGTGTGGGCGATCGCGGAGGCGACGGCGCTGGCGTTCAGGTGACCGGCTACCTGCCGGCCAGCCTCACCTGGTGTTGCTGCCCGGGTGAAGGAGTGCCATCTCTCGGGCGTTCTTGATAGCGGCAGCGACCAGTCGTTGCTGCTGCGGGGTCAGGCCGGTGACCCGTCGGGAACGGATCTTTCCTCGCTCCGAGATGAAGGTTCGCAGCATCGCGACGTTCTTGTAGTCGATCCAACCAGTGCCTGCCGACGCAAGAGGGTTCTTCCTGCGCGGCTTCAACTCCGGCGCCGGACGCCTTCGACCGTTCGTCATTTTGGCCATGGCTCTACCAACTCGCCTTGGAGACGCCCGGCAATTCACCGCGATGCGCCATTTCGCGCATCCGGACGCGTGAGAGCCCGAATTTGCGCAGGTGACCACGAGGCCGTCCGTCCACGGCGTCGCGGTTGCGCAGCCGCACCGGGCTGGCGTCACGAGGAAGCCGCTGCAGTGCCGCTTGCGCTGCGGCTTTCTGATCGGGATTGCCGCGCCGGATGGTGTCTTTCAACTCGGCACGGCGCTGGGCATAGCGCGCCACGGTGGCGCGACGCTGCTCGTTCTTGGCAATCTTGGACTTCTTGGCCATCAGCGCTCCTCACGAAAGTCGACGTGGCGACGGACGACGGGGTCGTATTTGCGCAATACCAGCCGGTCGGGGTCGTTGCGCCGGTTCTTGCGCGTGACGTAGGTGTATCCGGTGCCCGCCGTGGACCGCAGCTTCACGATGGGCCTGATATCGGTGGCACGTGCCATCAGATCTTTTGTCCTTGCTGGCGCAGCCGCGCGACGACGGCCTCGATTCCGTCACGGTCGACGACTTTGATCCCCTTGACGCTGACCCGCAGCTTGATCCGGCGGTCTTGCGAGGGCAAGTAGTAGGTCTTCGTCTGGATATTCGGATCCCAGCGACGGCGGGTGCGTCGGTGCGAGTGCGACACCGAGTTACCGAAACCCGGCGATCGGCCGGTGACCTGGCAATGAGCGGACATGTGTCTCCTTGAGTGCGGGTACGTTAGTCTAACGGTAATGATAATCATTTTCATTTTGGCCCTGATCGTCGTCAGCGCGCCAGCGTAGGGCCACCCGGTTCGGTTCCTTCTCCGCGTAATCGAGGAACTTCTCGTAGAGGAGTCCCCGGGGTGCTGGCCGTTTGGTGGCGTTGCGCTGTTGCCGGGTCGCCCGTGAGTGTTCGGAGAGGTCGATGGTCGCGGGTGTCGACCAGTCGTGTGCGCCCAGACGTTCCAGAAGGCTGACGTAGGCGTCGAACATGTCCTCGACGACCCCCGGCGGAAAGCAGCCGGTGCGGTGATCCCACGACAGCACCAGGTTGTCGCCGACGGTGCATACCTGGTTGTCGATGATCACCTGCGGCGTCATCGACACCGCCTCGGCGACGTCGCCGAGGGTGTCCGCGTCGCCGGCGGCCAGGATGGGGTTGTCGGCAGCGTAGGTGAACACCACCGGCGCGATTCCGGAATGCCCGGTGCCGCCGCGTAACTGGGCAGCGAGTAGTTCGGCGGACTCTGGTGCTCGCAGCGCCGCTCGCAGACTGCGCTGGGCTTCGCGGGCCTGATCGGCGAAGCTGACCTGCCCGTCGACCCGGTGGCGTGACAGATGAGTCCTGGTGAAGTCGCCGACGATGTCTGCGGCGTGCGGTGAGCGGCCGAAGGTCGTCACGTTGATCACGAAATCGTCTTGGGTGGCCCACCGCCGCAGCACCAGTGCATACGCGGCCAGGAATACTGCGGCTCTGGTCACGCCGTGGTCTCGGCAGGCTACGTCGAGGCCCTTCATTGCGACCGCACCCAGGGTGTGGTGGTGGCGTTGGAACGCGATGTCGTTTTCCTCGACCCTAGGTAGCTGGGGGCCTTCGGGAAGCCGTTCGACAGCGTCGCCGGAAAGTGCCGGCGCGGGTTGCGCCAAGTCCGCGGCGGTGGTCGACATGCTGGGTAACCGCTCGCCGCGATATAGCGCGGCCAGGTCGCGCAATAGGGTGGCGATGCTGGTCAGATCAGCGATGATGAGGTCAATCGCAATGTGCACGACGCAGCCATCGGGCAGGCGGGTCAACTCGACCATCCAGGTGCTGCCGGCCTCGATGTCGAACCGATGGTTCCGAAGCCTGCGGCGGACCTCAGCGAGGTGTGCCACGCCGGCGTCGTCCGAGACGTCAATCAGCTCGTGCACCCGCAATAAGTCGCCGATGGGATCCGGTGCGATAACGCACCGGTCGGCGTCAGGAAACGCGGCGCGCAGCATGGGGTGCCGCTGGGCAAGAGCATCTACAGCGGCGCGCAGTCGGTCGGGATCGATGGCTGCACCGACGAGTTCGAAGTAGGTTTGGCACCCCACCCCCCCGAGTGGTTGCTCCGCGCCGCGCCCGACCCAGTAGGCGCGCTGCAGTGGCGTGGTCATCCATGTGTCGCCTGCCTCCGTCGGGGCCGGGTTGCTGGTCGCCCCGGTAGCGGATTCGAGGAGGCGCTGCCAGTCGCGTAGCGTCGGCTGCGCGTAGAGATCGGCGAAATCCAGTCGGCAAGAACGTGATGCCGCCCAAGCGACGATGTCGGCGGTCATCACCGACGTCAGGCCCAGGCAGGTCAGGTCGGTATTTGCTCGAAGCTCGCGCGGGTGGACACCGAGCATGTCGGCAATGCGTTCGGCCAGCGGTGACGCCGACATGTCCACTGTCGTGGCGTTCGGCTCGCGGGTCGATACCTCGCCGATGATCTCGAATCGGCCGGCGGCGAGCCGGCGGAGGGCTTCGCGCCGCTTGATCTTTCCCGAGGTCGTCTTGGGTAGTGCACGGGGGGCGACCCAGACGATGCGTCCGGGGGCGGTCTCGTGATCGGCCAGGATTCGGCGTCGCAGAATCCGGCTCAGATCATTGAGATCCTGAGCAGGAGAGGACGTTTCCAGGATCAGCCACCATGCGGATCGTTCGGAATCGTCGGGTTGCACGGCACAGGCACCGCCGGGGATGACGCCGCACTGGGCTGTTTCGACGGTGGTTTCGATGTCGTTGGGGAAGTGGTTTCGCCCGCCGACGACGATCAGGTCGCGGTAGCGGCCGCAGACGTAGAGCTCACCCTGGTAACAGAAGCCCGCGTCGCCGGTGCGCAAGTACGGACCCGTGCCGTGTTCGGTGTAGGCGCCGAAGACGGCAGCGGTTTGTTCGGATTTCTGCCAGTACCCCTTGGGCAGGCCGGGCCCTTGGACCCAGATCTCGCCGACGTCACCGTTGTTCACCACCACCCGGCGATCCGGATCGACGATCCGGACGTCCCACCCGAAGGTTGCGTCCCCGCAACTCACCAGGGTCCGCATCCGGCCGTCGGCGCCGTCGGGAGCGTCGATTTCTTGCGCGGTCCCACGCTCGAGCGCGCCGGCGTCGAAACTCTTCCGTACCCACACCCGCCGAGTACCAGAACCGGTCACACCCAGGCCGGCTTCGGCCAAGCCGTACTGCGGCGTCATGGCCTCGGCCTGCAGCCCGGCCGGTGCGAACTTTTCGGTAAAGGCCTGCAGTGTGGAGTCACGTATCGGTTCTTCCCCGTTGGTGGCAAACCTCAGACAGGAGAGGTCCAACGTCTGGATCGTGGTGTCGTCAAAGGCCTCGACGCAGCGCTGATAGGCGAAATCCGGCCCGGCGATCCAGTTTCCGCGCGTTGCATGGACAGTCTCCAGCCAGATGCGCGGGCTGCGGACGAATTCGTGCGGGGGTATCAACGTGGCACTGCCGCCGTTGAGCAGGGGGATCAAGACACCCCAGAAGACCCCCATATCGTGGTACAGCGGCAGCCAGCTGACCGTCGCCATTTTCGTGTGATGGTTCCACACACTGGCGCCGAACGATGCCTGGCGCAGGATGGATTCGTGAGTGTTGACGATTCCTTTTGGCCGGCCCGTCGATCCGGACGAATACTGCAGGAAGGCAATATCTTCCGGAAGTATGGTGTCGCCAGGCGCGGGTGCGGGCGAGTCCGCGGCAGGTGAATCCGGGGGGCGGATCGCCAGGCCGCCCAGCACCGGATCACATTCGACGGCCCCAACCAGGTCGACGCAGGTGTACACCGCCGAGGGGGCACAATCACGCAGGATGTGTTGCGCTCGGGCTAGGTACCGCTCCGGGCGATCCTTCGACGGCAGATATACCGGGACCGGAACCAGTTCCGCGGCAAGGGCGGCCAGAAAGCCTGCGACATAATCGGTGCCTCCTGGCATGACCATCGGGATTCGCGAACCAGGATAAAGTCCGGCAAGGGCGCGGTCGCGGAGACCGCACACGCGGTCCCACAACTGTCGATAGGTCAGGTCTTCAATTCCCGCCGTAGTGACGGCGCGAAGCGCGACAACATCTGGCTGCCGGTCAACCCACTCGGCAAGCACATCAGGAACGCGTCGGCTGTCGACTAGACCCGGGAGCGCTGATCCAGAACTGGTCGCGTTCAGAGCTGTCCTCCATCTTTGCAACTGCGTCCGCAACGTCGGGACGTTCCATCTGCTGGACGGATCCGGACGGTTATCCCGCGGCGTGACGGCGGCACGCCCTATGGCCGACGCCGCCCCACACCTTAATAAAAATGATTATCATTGTCGATAGAGGTTGATGGCGCTGGCCAGGCACCATCTAGGACCCGCAGAACTGGAGAGCGCCGACCTGATGACGACAACACCCGAGACAGATCCCTACACCGAGTCGGCCGAGTTCTACGAAGTCATGGCACTACCGCACTGGGATATGAAACGCGAGATCCTGGTGTCGGCACTGACGAGCGCCGGTTCAGTCGACGGTCCCGTCGTCGATATCGGTGCCGGTACCGGACTGTCGACAATCGCCATTGCCGACACGATCCCCGATGTTGCGATCCAGGCAGTGGAACCGTCTGCCGCGATGCGCGCCGCACTGGTTTCACGCATTCTCGGCCGGGCCGACTTGATCGACCGGGTCACCGTGCACCCTGTCGGCGTAGAACAGTTCGAGCTCCCCGACCGTATCGGGGCCGCAGTACTGTTCGGCGTGATCGGTTACCTCAATCACCCAGCACGGCAAAGGTTCTGGGCTGACATCCGGTCTCGAATCACTCCGCCGGCACCGGTAGTCGTCGAGGTCATGGCCCTCGATCGGCCCATGACCGTTCCGGAGATGGTGATTGCCCAGCACCGTATTGGCCGTCACGACAACGAAGTACGGATCTCCGGCCAACCCGCCGATGAGGACACCGAGCTATGGACCATGCGATACGTGGTGCGCGAAGGTAACCACATCGTCAAGGATTTCACGACCGAACACAGGTGGCGAACAGTCGGGCTTGCCGAATTGGCGCGTGACGCCGACGCCCACGACATGACATTTCAGGAGCTGCATCCGCTCATCGGAGTCCTGCGCGCCCGTTGACCCGCCTCGTGGGTGGCACCGGAGCGGCACCCCAGCCTGTTGACTATCGGACCAACCTTAATGATAATGATTATCGTTTTCGTTAATGGATCGAGGCCGCGTAGCGCACCCGGTTTGATCCCGCCATCCCACAGCGCAGAACGCATCGGGGGTTTGATGACAGGCAAGAACGGAGAATTGGGCCGACGGCGTAAATCGTCCTGGAGACCTCTACCGGCGTCCTGCCGGTTATCCCGCCAGGTCACGGCCGATATGCCATGACCGCGCCGATCTGGATAGCGTCGCCCCCGGAGGTGCATTCGGCATCGCTGAGCAGTGGCCCTGGCCCCGGCCCCTTACTGGTGGCCGCCAGTTCGTGGTCATCGATGGCTGCCGAATATGCTTCGGTAGCAGAGGAACTCACCATATTGCTGGCCTCAGTTAGTGTAGATTCGTGGCAAGGACCGAGCGCCGAACAGTACCTGGCCGCCCATGTTCCGTATCTGGCCTGGCTGGTTCGCGCCGCCTCCGACAGCGCCGCCACAGCTGCCCAGCATGAGGTCGCTGCCGCCGCCTATACCGCCGCGCTGGCCTCGATGCCGACTATGGCGGAACTGGCAGCAAACCACGCCACGCACGCGACCCTGGTCGCGACGAATTTCTTCGGTATCAACACCATTCCGATCGCGATCAATGAGGCCGACTACGTACGAATGTGGGTCCAGGCCGCCGTCACGATGACCGGCTACGAAGCCTCGTCGGCTGCCGCGGTCGCCGCGTCGCCAAACACTTCCGTTGCCCCACACGTGATGATGACCGACACCTCGCCGTCGCCTGCGGATGCGTCGGACCCTACCGATCCTTCCCAGCAGTGGATGTACGAGGTTGCAGATATCGTCGACAAGCTGTTCGGCACTGACTCCCCGCTGGATTTCGCTTACGCGGTCTCAACACTGCTGTATCGCCCCTCGTTGGCCGCACTCGTCGGGCTGTTCGCCGCGCTGGCCTACGAAATCGTCTTCGACACGTTGTTCTTCCTGCCAGAGCTGCTGGCGACCACACCGATGTTGTCGTTGTCCGGCCTGGCTGGACTCTCGGGGTTGGCCGGTCTTGCGGGCCTGGCTGGGATCATGGAATCTCCCGCCCTATTCACCTCCCCGGAGAAAAGCGCTCCTGGCCAGCCGGCGCCGGCGGCAGCTCCCTCGACATCACCGGCTTCGTCGGCGCCCACGCCGTCACCGGCCCCGGCGTCGTCACCGCCCGCGTCGTCGTCGGCGCCCGCCTCCGGCCCGCCGGCGGCCCCGGCCCATGGCGCCCCACCACCGCCCCCACCCGGCGCCGCAGCACCGCCGGTCATCACAGGCAGCGAGGGATTGACCGCTTATCTGGTGGGCGGCGTACCCGCCACCAGCCGCTCCAGCGCCCGCGCCAAAGCTCGCACACCGGCCTCGGACAAGACCAAAGCACCCGCACCCCCGGCCACTACCGCAGCAACGGCACGGGAACGGGCGAAGGCGCGGCAACGCCGGCGGAGGATGAAGGAGACCATGCAGGGGCGCGGCTATGAAGATATGGACCTCGATGACGGTATGGATCAAGGCCCGGGTGCCGCGGAGGGGCCGCCCGCAACCTCAGCGACCGCGTCAGGCCGGGGCGCGGGGGCGTTGGGCTTGGCCGGCACCGCGCCCGGGTCGGCCGGCGATGAAGCGATCGGGTTGACGACGCTGGCCCAAGACTCCTTCGGCGGTGGCCCGAAGACACCGATGATGCCGGCAAGCTGGGCTCTCGGCCCCGCGGCGGACGAGCCTGGAGAGCCAGACGATGACAACTGAAAAGCCCTGCACTACAGCAGGTTCGGCAAGGCAGGCCGTGAGCAAAATCCAACCCAATCTGGGCGAAGTGCAGGAAACCCTGTTGATCCCGCTGTACGGTCGCGCATGCGACGCCGCGAAACGACGGCCCATGCTCGGTGACGTGCGCGCCCGCGAGCTGGTGGACACCCTGGATTACGATTTCTCGCGATTTCGCGGAGGTTCGCTGCCGGGCTCGGTTCTGCGCACCGCGATCTTCGATGTCTGGGTCCGCCAGTTTCTCGGTGACCACCCCCAGGGCACTGTCGTCGAGCTGGGCACCGGACTCAACACTCGATTCGAGCGAGTCGATAACGGCCAGGTCCGATGGTTCGACCTCGACCTGCCCGACGCCATCGAGCTGCGCCGTCGCTACTTCGCCGACACCGACCGCCGCACCATGCTGGCGGGCTCGGCGCTCGATACCGACTGGTTCGACACCGTCGCCACCGCCCCGGCCCCCTATCTGTTCGTCGCTGAAGCTGTCTTCCTGTACTTCCCCGAGGACCGGGTGCACCGTGCCATCGGCAATCTCGCCGACCGCTTCGGAGGCTCGCTACTCGTCATCGACACCAGCGGCCGCACGATGATCGAGAACCAGCACCGCAATGGTGCGATGAAGGCAGTAACGGCTGAGATGCAATGGATCTGCGATGATCCACGTGAGCTGAGCGTCTGGGGACTGCAACTGCTGGACTCCCGCACCATGGCAACTCCGCAGCCGGAGCTTACCTCCAGGCTGCCCGCGCGCTACCGGTACGGAATGCCGACCTTGGCAAAAATTCTCCCTGGGCTCGTTAACACCTACCGGTTCAACCTATTCCGTCTAGGAGATGCGCTATGAGTACCGTTGTCCTCAGCACCGAGCTGCCAATCTCGGCGCAGCTGGCCGCAGCCCTGGCACGCAAACCCGAACTGATGCAGTTTGTCCTCGCCCCAGTCCTCAAGATGCCCAAATTGTCGGTCTCTGATCGCGTTGAAGTCGGTGCCCGCGGGTCGGCTCGGTTGTGGTGGTTCGGCCTCATCCCGACTTGGACTCATCGTCTCGAGATCAAACAGCTCGACGAAATGATGATCTACACCCACGAGCACGGTGGGCCCGTGCACACCTGGAACCATCGGCTGACGTTCACTCCCCTCGACGAGTATCACTGCCGCTATACCGATGAAATTGAAACCGATGACGGCATCAAGGGTTTGGGCACGCGCCTGTTCATCCGGCTGATGTTCGGCCACCGACACCGCCGCTGGCGTGCCCTCGCCGCCATTCTGGCCTAACGGCCAGGCCCGGCAAACACCGTCCACAAGCGCTATCACCACCGGATGCCCTCGATGACACACCATGGATTCCGGATAGGGCTGGCATGCTTCGGCGCCACCGTGCTGGCTATGGCATCGCTGCTGTTTCCGGCCACGGCGTTGGGCAACCAGGTGGCACTGATCATGGGCGGTACCGGCAATCCGGCTCCTGATCCTGACTACGTCGCCAACGTAGACGCAAACTACATTCAGCCGCTGCGCCCCGGCTACACCTCGGTGCCGCAGTTCACTCCTGAGCAGGGCTTCCCACTTACCCCCACACTGGGCACCCTGACGTTCGACCAATCGGTAGCTGCAGGCGTCATCGAATTGCGCGCCGGAATTGAGGAACAAATCGCAGGCGGAAACAACATGGTCGTGTTCGGCTACTCCCAAAGCGCGACTGTTGCAACGAATGTGATGCGTGATCTGGATGAGGACGGCAACCCGTACATCGGACAGCTGGCCTTCGTTCTGGTCGGAGATCCCAACAATCCCAACGGTGGCTTATTTGAACGCTTCGCGGGCCTGTACATACCGATTTTTGACGAGACGTTCGACGGCGCGACTCCCCCGCGGACCCCCTACCCGACCGACATCTACACGGTTCAATACGACGGTTACGCCGACGCTCCGCAGTACCCGCTGAACCTGATCTCTACCGCCAACGCCCTCATGGGAGCGTTCGAGCAGCATTTCGTTCCGACATTTACGGCGCAGGCCGGTGCCGTAGCTCCCGCGGGCACATATCCGACGGTGGCCAAACCCACTATTACGAGATCCTCACTCAGAACCTGCCGCTACTGGCCCCCCTGCGCTGGGTTCCCTTCTTCGGAAACCCACTAGCGGAGCTGGTCCAGCCGGCTCTTCGGGTCATCGTCGACTTGGGCTACGGCAACGGGTACGCCGACGTTCCCACCCCGGCGGGGATTTTCCCGTTGGTGGACCCGACGTCGGTGCTGAACGAATTCGCAACCGGCGCTGGGCAGGGCGTTGTCGCCGCGCTGGTGGCATCCGGTGTGTTACCGAGCTCGGCGCTTCCTGACATGTACCCATATCTCCCGTCAGCGGAAGTCCCCGGGGAGGTCTCGCCATCGAGCTCAGTCGCGACGACGCTGGACCTGGGGTCGTTGTCTGTGCTGTTCGAGTCCATAGGCTTGTGACGATCAGGACTCATCTCGAGCGAACTCATCAATGTGAGTGGGTCAGGCCCCAGGCGGGCAAGGGGTCAGGATAGTCGGCCCACTGCTTTGGGCCGGCCGCGTACTCGGCATCGGTCAGCAGCGCGGATTCCAGGAGTGCGCGTACACCGTTCTTGTCCAGTTTGACGCCGATGAGGACCACCTCCTGGCCGGGGGCAATGTCGGTGGTGGACCAGTATTGCGCCGGTTCGAATACCAGGTTGGGGCCGGCCTGCGACCAGATGGCGGCAATGGTGGGCCGGCTTGCTATCCAACAGAATCCCTTGCTCCGCAGTACACCCCGGAGCTGGTCCAGGGCGTCGGAGAGTCGTTGGGGGTGGAAGGGCCGGTCCGAGCGGAACGTCATGCTGGAGATGCCGTATTCCTCGGTTTCGGGTGTGTGGCTGTTGGCGATCTCTTCGGCCCAGTCGGGCTGTTGCGCGGCGAGTTCTGGATCGAACAGGCCGGTGGCCAGTACGTCGCCGAGTTCGATAACACCGTGCGTGGTCCGCAAGATCTTCGCGGACGGGTTCAGTCGCCGGATCACCGCCTCGACGGTTCGGCAGGTTGCCTCGCTGACGAGATCGGTCTTGTTGAGCACCAATACATCGGCGAATTCAACCTGGTCCACCAACAGATCGGCGATACTGCGGCCGTCTTCGTTGTTGACCGCTAATTCGCGTTGCGCGAGTGCCTCACCGCGGGCGATTTCCGACAGGAATGTCGAGGCGTCTACCAGCGTCACCAGGGTGTCCAGCTTGGCGATCTCGCCAAGGCAGAAGCCATCTTCGAACTCCCAGCTAAAGGTTGCCGCAACCGGCATCGGCTCGGAGATGCCCGTTGACTCGATGACGATCTGGTCGAATCGGTTCTGGCGGGCCAGGCCGGCTACCGCCTCGATGAGGTCCTCGCGCAGCGTGCAGCAGATGCATCCATTGGTGAGTTCGACCAGTTTCTCTTCGGTCCGGTCGAGGTGGCCTTGCCCGGCGATGAGCGCGGCGTCGATATTGACCTCACTCATGTCATTGACGATCACCGCTACCCGGCGACCTTCGCGGTTGGCCAGGATGTGGTTGAGCAGGGTGGTCTTGCCCGCTCCTAGGAAGCCAGACAAGACGGTTACCGGGATCGTGCCGGTGTGCGACGATGACATACCGTTAATGATAATCATTTTCATTAACGGTATGCACGCGGGTTGCCCAGGAACCACAAGGAGGCGAGATGCCAACCGCACGAGGCTATTCAAGACAAAAGGGCGGCAATTCCAATCGGCTCCGCCGGATCGAAGGCCAGATCCGAGGCATCGCCAAGATGATTGAAGACGACGACTACTGCATTGACGTGCTCACCCAGATCAGCGCCGCGAACAGCGCACTACGTTCGGTGGCACTGAACCTACTCAACGAACACCTGGATCACTGCGTGAGCCGCGCGGCGGTCGACGGTGGCGCGGGTGCCGAAAGAGCATTGTCGGATGCCTCGACCGCTATCGCGCGACTCCTGCGCACCTGATCGTTTGGCAGACCTGAACGGGCTCGCGACAGTGAGCCGTTCACATTTGTACCCTACGGGGGTATAGTATGAGTCATGACCAAAATGGAGACGGCCACATCTGATTGCTGCAAGTCCGCCGGCTGCCGTTGCGGCGATTCCTCGTGCTCACAGGCAAAAGGCTGCTCATGCGGACACCCTTCCTGCACCTGTAACAACTGACCGACGCTAGCCGTCGCCGACTGCTCGTAGCCGCAGTTCCTGGTCGGCGACGACGCCGAGTAGTTCCTCGTCGTGACTGATCACGACGACGACGGCCCCTTCAGCAGCGAGGTCACGCATGACCTTGGTGATCGATGCGAGGTGGTGGCGGTCCACGCCGGAGCTGGGCTCGTCGAAGACGACGATGCGGCGTCCACTCAACCGGGCGGCGGCCACGACTAGCCGCTGTTGCTGTCCGCCGGAGAGCGCTAAGGGATGGCGGTCAGTCAGGCGCTCAAGCCCCAGTTCCTCCAGCAATGACGTCGCGCGCACCTGCGCATCCACCGCCAGCCCGAGACGCAGCTCGCGTTCGACACTGTCGGTGAACAACTGGCGCTGGACATCCTGCATCACCATCGCCGAAGAGCGTTGCCGCCGAGCCCTATCCAGGCGACGGCCGGCGAAGCGAACCTCGCCCTCGTGGCGTTGCAGGCCGACGAGAATCCGCGCCAGCGTGCTCTTACCGGCACCATTGGGCCCGGTGACGGCAGTGACCACACCGGCGGAAAAACGCGCCTCCTCGATGTGGAGCACCTGTCGGCCGCGGAAAGAACACCGGACGCGCTGCAGCGTCAGCGCTGTGTCGGTCGCGGTGAAGTCGGTCATGTCGACGCCGGTCGGATCGATGCTGGGGCCGTAAGCGTAGGCCCGGGCTGCGCTGGTGCGCGGCACGTCGATCGGGTTACGCAAACCTTCGGCGGCCAATTGGCTTTCCGACAGGCCGGCGAATTCCCGGGCGGACCACTCGGTGGCGACATGGCCCTTGCGCAGGACGACGATACGGTCGACCAAGTGGGCAACGGCGTGCAGTCGATGCTCGGCTATCGCTATCGTGACGCCCATTCGACGTAGCCGCGAAATCACCGCCGCAAACCGGCCGATCGCGGCGGTAGCCAGATTCGACGTCGGCTCGTCCAGTAGCAGAAGTTGTGGACGATGCGTGACCGCCGCAGCGCAGGCCACCTGCTGTTGTTGGCCGCCGGACAATTCTGCGAGCCGGCGGTGGGTCAACGAGGCCAAACCGAACGTATCCATGGTCGAGTGGACGCGGTTACGGATACGCAGTGGCGGTTCGCCGAAGTTCTCCATCGCGAAAGCCAGCTCAGTGTCGACGGCCGCCGTAAAAAACTGTCGGCGTGGATGCTGCAGCACGGTGCCGGTCAGCCGGCCGATACCGTCAAGCGGCAGTTCGGTGATCGACCGTCCGTCCAGGGACACGGAGCCTTGGAGGCTGCCCTGATGGAAGTGTGGGACCAATCCATTCATCAACCGCAGTGCGGTGCTCTTGCCTGATCCGCTAGGGCCACAGAGCAAGACCGCCTCGCCTCGACGGATATGCAGGTTGAGGTCATCGAGAACGGCGGCGTCAGCGCCCTGGTATCGCCAGCGGACCCCGTGGACGCCGATCATGGCTGCGCCAGTTGAATCATGCTGGGCGCGGCCAACGCCGCCGCCACTGCAACGACCAACCCGTCGGGCCAGCCGAGCCGGCACGGCTGCATGGTCGTCGGGTGCGTCGCCGAACCCAGCCCGCGCAGCAGTGCGGTGGCCGAAAGGTCTTCAGTGACGCGCAGGCTGGAGGCGACCAGCGGCACCGTGAAGTATTCGATGCTGCGAATCGGTCGGCGCAGCATCGCGAACACGCCACCGATCCCCCGCAGTCGCATGGCGTCGCGGACGGCTCGTGCCTCGGCAACGATCGTAGGGAGGAACCGCAGCATGACCGCGCCGGACACGGTGATCGCGCGCGGGATGCGGGCGGCGCGCAGCGCAGCGCCAAATTCGGTCGGTGTGGTGGTACCGACCAGGTACACCGCGATTCCGCCGATGGCGACCAACCGCAGCAGATAGGCCGCGAGGATACCGATCACACCGACCGCCGGATGCACGACGAGGGTTGGGAGCAGGTAGGCCACCGCGGCCAATGCTTCCGCCACCACTGGCAGCATCACCGCGCGGACCAGTGCCCGCTCGACCAGGGCCAGCAGCGTCCCCAAGATGATGGTGGCCGGGACGAAGATATCTCCGTTAGGTGCCATCACCGCTAGGCTGGACGCCAGCACCAGCAGGATCTTTGTTCTCGGATCCAACTGGAAGACAGCTGAGGTTCGCTGCGTCAACTGCCTCAAGCCAGGCCCGCCCTTTCGAAATGCTTTCGCAGCAAGCGCAATCCCAGTAGTCCACCGAGCAACCCGAACAGCACGGTAGACAGGTCGAATCCGATCAGCACGGCCGGCGACAGCAACCGATCCATTTGCACGAGGTAATCGGGACCCACCCGGCTCATCGACTGGCTGGCGAAGTAGGACTCTCGGGCGTAGAAAATCGGCAGAAGTGGTCCGACGTACCACATCGCGTAGACGGCATAGGCGACGACGGCCAGGCTCGGCGAGCGATAGCTGCCGAGCCAGAGGATCGCTTCGGCAAAGCCCGCACAAGCCAATGTGACCACAAAGCAGATCGGTGGGTGGCCCGTCATCGTCAGAAGTCCGCCGGTGATGACGGCGAATACCAGGACCATGCCGGCATGGTCCACCCGCGTCAGGAACAGCATGAACGGCACTCCCCCCGCGATGATGCTGGCGCTGAGCGCGGCCAACATGATCAGCGGGTTGACGAACGCAAACAGGTTCATCGTGAACACTGTCACGATGTAAAGAGCGCCGAAGATCCCGATGTTGATGAGATCCCGGGCGCTCATCTGGAATTCGGGGCGGCGCGCCGCCCGGGATAAACCGGCGTCCGTCATCGCCGCACCCCTGACTCGGGCGCTTGTTCGGAATGGCGAAGTTGCCAGCCGCGGGCGCGCAGACGCTCCTGCCAGAACCGGGCGTACATTCCTCCCGCCGCGGCCAAGGTCTCGTGAGTGCCGCGCTCGATGATTCGCCCATCGTCGAGCACCAGGATCTGGTCTGCGGCGGCCACCGTCGAAAGGCGATGCGCCACAACGACGACAGTTCGGTCACGGGCCAACTCGCGGATCGCCTCGGCCACAGCGGCCTCGGTGACGGCATCCAGCGCGGCGGTCACCTCGTCGAGTAACACCACCGGCGCATCCTTGAGCAGGGCACGTGCGATGGAGACCCGCTGTTTTTCCCCACCGGACAGCGCCGAACCGGCTTCACCGACACGCGTGTCCCAGCCGTGCGGAAGTCGGTCCACCACTTCGTCCAACCGCGCAACCGCGGCGGCGCAGCGTAGGTCATCGTCGCTGGCCTGCGGATCGGCCATCCGCAGGTTGTCGGCGATCGTCCCGTCGAACAGGTAGACGTCTTGGAAGACCTGCGCCGTGAGCCGGGAGACGCCGACGGTGCCGAGCTCACGAACGTCGCGGCCGCCGATCATGATGCGTCCGGCGTCCACGTCGAAGAAGCGGGCAATCAATTTCAACAGCGTGCTCTTACCGGCACCGGAGGGACCGACGATCGCAGTGAGGCTCCCCTGAGGCAGCGCGGCGTCGATACCGCGGACTACCTGCTTGCCGTCGTATCCGAAACTCACACCTTGCAATTCGATGTCCGCACCGGCCGGTTCGGCGGGTTGGGTGGGCTCAGGCAACGGTGGGATGGCGAGCAGGTCTCGCACGCGGCGGATGGCGTCGGCGTTGACTTGGATGTGGCCGGCGAGGTCGCCGAGCTGCGAGATCGGGTCGATCATCCGCAGGGTGATGAGCAACAAACCGATCATCGTCGGCAACGCCAGACCGCCGTGAACCCCTGAAGCAACGATGAGCGCGATGATCGCGGTGACGGCCAGTTGCATGGTTCCGAAGAAACCGACGAGCGACCACGCCCCTCGGATAGTCAGCCGCGACTGCGATATCTGTTGGCGGACAAGGGAGTCCTCCAGGGTGCTCATATCGCGGCGAAGCACACCGTAGGCGCGCAAAGTGGGTTGCTGGCGGGCGAACTCAACGATGCGCGACGCGGTCACGCCGATGTCGTGCTCGTATTGATCGTCGTTGCGACGCACCACGACCATGAGCAGCCCCAGCATCGATGCGCACAACAGTGCTCCGGCGGTGAAGGCGATGCCGACGCGCCAGTCCAAGAAATAGCTTCCGGCGATCATGGTTGCCGGTGCGGTCACCCCGACGACCACGTGGCGCAGCAGGTGCGCGGGGAAATCCGCGACGTCCATGGCGCCCTTGCTCAATATGCGGGCGATCGGCCCAGTGCAGTCGCGGTTGAACCAGCCGATGGGCAGCGCGGCGAGGTGGTTGCCGATGCGGGTGTGGAAACTAGTCAGCACATCCGTGCCGACGAGGTATCCCAGCGATGTGCTCCTGGCCAGCAATGCGTGATGGGTAACGACGGTCATGACGATCGCGACAATCCAGCACCACAGCATGCCGACGTCGACGGGCCGATGGATCAAGACGGCGATCAGCGGAACCACGAATAGAAATCCGAGCGCCTGCAGAACTCCTTGTGCGCCTTGCAAAGCAAGCATGATGCGGAGATGACGGCGGCCGCGTTCATCGAGAAGCTCCAGGAGGCAGCGAATCATTGTGATCACCGGACCACCTCTTGCCCGCGGTCATGCGCGACACGCTGGTCCTGCTCCCACAGCCGCGCGTAGCACCCGTTGGCCGCGACCAGATCGTCATGCGTGCCGCGTTCGGCGATGCGGCCGTTGTCGAGAACGACGATGCAGTCCGCTCCGCGAATCGTGGAGAGTCGGTGTGCGATCACCAACACCGTTCGGCCGGCGGCGACTTCGCTCAGCGCGTCCTGAATGCGGGCTTCGTTCTCCGGATCGGCGCTGGCGGTCGCCTCGTCGAGGACCAACACCGGGCGGTCGGCCAGGATGGCGCGGGCGACGCAGATCCGCTGCTTTTCGCCCCCGGACAGCTCGGCGTCGTCACCGACGACCGAATCGAGTCCGCGCGGCAATTGCTCGATCCGCTCCAGGATTTGGGCTTTGGCGGCGGCGTCGCGGACCGAGGCATCGTCGGCATCGGGGCATGCCAGGCGGATGTTGTCACGAATGCTCAACCGCAACAGTTCAGTGTCCTGGAACACGAATGCGACGTGTCGGTACAACTCGGCTGGATCCACGTTGCGCAGGTCGACGCCATAGAGTTCGACCGACCCATGGGCCGGATCGTCGAAGCGGGGCAGCAATTTGGCCAAGGTTGATTTCCCCGAGCCCGACGGGCCCACCAGAGCGGTGATGGTGTCCCGGTGCAGTTCGAGGTTGATGTCGCGAAGCGCCGGTGTGTCGCCGTAGGCGAAGGCCACGTCTTGCATCCGAACCACCGGGCCATCGGTCGACGGATCGAGTGCGAACGGCGCGTCCGGCGTCGGCAGTTCGGGACTGGCCAGCAGATCGCGGATGCTGCGGGCCGCGCCCAGTGCCGCGACGAGCGGATGCACCGACATCAGCACGGTCATCAATCCGGCCGTCACGACGGTCCCAAAGACCAGGAAGACGATGAAGTGATCCAGCGGCAGTGCACCGGTGGCGGTCAGCACGCCACCCGCAGCGGTAACGACCACCAGAATGCTCGGCGGTGACAACAGCGTCTCTGCGATAACCGCTGCAACACTTGTGGATTTAGCCCAGTCCAAAAAGAAGTGCGCAAAGGCGCGCGATACCTGCTGAAAGCGGCGGCTGGCCACTCCCGGCGTCCCGAAAGCCTTGACGACACCGATCCCGTTGACGAATTCGACGGCGGCGCCGTTGACGCGCGCCAGCCACTCCATGAACTCCGGATACTTCGTTCCGGCATCGGCCATCGCCCGCTGGTAGCTGAGCAGGCCGATGCCGACCGGGAGCAACGCGACGATGGCCATCCGCCAATCGACGACACACAGGTAGACCAGAGCGACCAATGGCGGAACCGTCGCGGCGGTGATCTCGACGATCGAATGGGCTACGAGTTGATGCAGGGCTGCGACGTCATCTTCGACGGTCTTCTTGACCACGCCAGAGTTGCGGTCACCGAACCAGCCGAGCGGGACCCTGCTCAACTTGCCGAGCAGTTCGCGACGGATCCGAAAAGACAGCCGGATATCGGCCAAATGCGTCAGGGCGCCCGCCCCGAACGTGCCGAGTTGCTTGACGGCGAGCGCTATCAATGCGGCGACGAGGACCGGCCAAACATTGTCGTCACCGGCCAGGAGTCGCCTGCTGATCTCGACGGCCGCGACCAGCGGCGCCATACCCGCCAACGCGCTGACCGCGGTGAGAACAGCGCATCCGACCAGCGGCACACGCGCCGCCTTGAGTACCGAGGAACCCCGCGCGCCGGATGCCGCCGGTGGTTGCACGTTCATCCTCCAAGGCCGCTACTGACGGGATCGTCAGGTGAAATGGAAATGAAAATCATTATCAAGAATACCTCGCGGCGGTGGGTGGCGATGGCCCAACCCCCTCGACGTCGGGGCCCGGAACGACACCCAGGAGGACTGACTCGGCCTGCCGCCTCGCGTCAACGAACGGAGCGAGGGTGCGGCGGTTCTTCCTACCTGAAACCAACGAGAACCCGCGAGCACACTCAGAGTCTTATTGAAAATGATTATCATTATTGATAGCTTCGAGCGGCCAGGCTTCCGCGGCCCGGCGGGAGCTCGCGACAGACGCACGGAAAGCTGAGGAAACGAGTGATGAACGTAGGAACGGCAATGAAGACAGCGGCGGGGGCGGTGGCAATTGCCGGCATGGGTCTGGCCTTTGCCGCGACAGCTCAGGCTAATGGGAGCTCGGACTCGACGGTGCCCGGGCTGATCCCCGACATGGATTGGAACGGGGTCATCACCTTCGATCCACGCATCGCCAACATCACCGGCGACCCAGCACCGGGTGCCCCCGAGCTGGCGGCTATGTACCCGAACCTGACGTACATGCAGGACCTGAACATGCTGCAGGTTCAAGATGTCGCGAAGACCACCGGCCCAACCGGCGCGTTCGACTGGTTGTACGCACAACATGACAGTGGCGGACTCTTCGTGGTCGACGCCGACAAGATCTGGAACTTCCCCGATGGTTCTACCCCGGAGTTCTCGGGCGACCGGGTTGCCGAAAGCGACTACAGCAATTTCTTCGGCTATACGATCAGCCAGCTGTCGATCGGTGAGATCGCCCCGGCAGACGGCGATCTCACCGGCCTGGATCCGACTACGGCGCTGCAGGACGGTGTGGACATCACCGTGCACGACTACTGGGGCCTGGCCCAATTCGTGGCAATAGACCACGGTACTGATCCGACAGGTGAAGTCCTCTTCACCCCGTTCGGCTACTTCAACCTGACGCCTGCGGTCGACATCAGCTCGCTAGCCGACGCAACCGACTTCGGTCACGGGTTCTTCTTCTGACGCTGCTCAATCCGTTGACTCTGCCCACGGGCGTACCGCACTCGCGCTTCCCCGCCGTCAGCGCAGAGTCAACGGGGGCGGTTACTCCCCGCGGAGTCGGGCCTGCAGTTTCTCGCGTTCCCGACGCCGACGCTCGCCGGCCACGGTCAGGCTGTCGGTCGCCCGCTTACGCAGCGGTGTGAAGAGCCACATCCCCAACGGCAGCGCGACGATCAGCGCCAGCATCGCAGCGATGATCGGCGGGAAATCGCTGAGCCCGAGCAGCCGGCCCAGCCCGTAGATCACCGCCGTCAGCACAGCCACCAGCGCCAGCCGCGCCGCCGTGTACATCGCCACATCGAGTACCGCTCGGCCCATCGGGGCCCGACCTGTCGCCACGGTCATCAAGCCTACTGGCGAGCTGGACCGGAGCGAACGATGATGACGGTATATTCGGCCTCAGGAGGTGTCGCGAGTGCTCTACCTGTTCCTCGTCCTGACCCTGGGAACGCTGCTGCACCTCAGCCTGCGCACCATTCGCGCCCGGCCGAAGACCCGCGTGATCGGACCGGACGACGACCCGGAGTTCCTCTGGCGGATCAGCCACGGCGACAAACAGCCCTAGGGCTGCCACACCCCCGAACTACACGAAGTGTTGGTTGAATCGGTCATCACCCGGGAACGCCTCGGCAACCACGGCGGCCAGCTCGACGAGCGCCTCGCGAGTCTCCCGCTTCAGCCGCATCAGATCGATCTCCGCGCCCTCTTCCAGGTGCGGGTCGAACGGCACCAACCGCACGGCACGGCAACGCCGGGAGAAGTGGTCGACCACCTTCTGCATGTCGACCTTGCCTGAGCGTGGCCGCACCGCGTTGATCACCGCGACCGAGTTGCGCACCAGGTCCTCATGGCCGTGCGCGTCGAGCCAGTCCAGCGTCGCCGAGGCGCTGCGGGCACCATCAACTGAGCCCGAACTCACCACGATCATGGTGTCGGCCTTGGCCAACACCGCCGACATGGCGGAGTGCATCAGACCGGTGCCGCAGTCGGTGAGCACCAGGCTGTAGAACCGCTCCAAAACCTGCAGCGTGCTGGCGTAGTCCTCGGCGCTGAACGCTTCCGACACCGCCGGGTCACTGTCGGAGGCGAGCACCTCCAGGCGGCTGGGGCCCTGGTTGGTGTAGCTGCGGACGTCGCTGTAACGCTGGATCCCGTCGGCGTCGCGCAGCAGGTGCCGCACCGTCGCCGACGTCTCCATCGGCACCTTCTGATTCAGCGTGCCGCGATCGGGGTTGGCGTCCACGGCGACCACCCGGTCACCCCGGATGGAGGCGAACGTGGCCCCCAGGGTCGCGGTGATGGTGGTCTTGCCGACACCGCCCTTCAGCGACAACACCGCGATCCGGTGACAGCCCTGCAGCGGGCGGTTCACCTGCACCACCATGTCGTTGAAGCGGATGGTGCGGGGGCTCTCGCCGACGTTGATCAGCTGGCCGGACAGCAGATAGAGCAAGCGGCGCCAGCCCGACGTCGGCGGCGGCTTGACCTGTCGTAACAGCGAGGTGGTGGACAGATCCGAGAACGGGGCGATGGGCTCGGAGGCGCGATACGGCGCCTGCGAACCACCGCCGGGGTTGCCGCCGAAGTAGACCGGAGCGGGGTTCTCCATCGGCTGCGGAACCCACGTGGGCGATGCGCCTGGGTTCCAGGACTGTTGGGCAGAGGAGGTTTCCGCAGGCGTGGACGGCCACGGGTCGACTGGTTCGGAGAATCGGCGCTCGGTGCGAAAACCGCCGAAGGAGCGGGTCTCCGTGCTCTCGGGCCGCTGGTTGAACGACCCGCCGGCCCGGGACTCCGAAGCGTCCGCGGGCCCCTCAGCCGCCTCGCTGAGGTGCTGAAGCGGCCGGAACTGGGTGGTCGGATGATCCGTCATGTCATGGCTCGCAGTGACATCACCGGGTGCATGGTCGGACACGTGAATCTCCCCTGTCGCACTGGTTAGGACATCAATGGACGTCTTTGACCGCAGGGTAGCGCAGCTGTCATAAAGGAATCTGTCAGCTGGATTAGCCGACTCCGGCATACGAGTGCAGGCCTACGGTCACCAAGTTGACGAAAAACAGGTTGAAGATCATCGCCGCGAAGCCCACGACGTTGATCCACGCCGCCTTGTAATCGCGCCACCCGGCCGTCGACCTGGCATGGAGATAGGCGGCGTAGACGACCCAGGCGATGAACGAAACCGTCTCCTTGGGGTCCCAGCCCCAATAGCGGCCCCACGCTCCCTCGGCCCAGATCGCGCCGAAGATCACACCGAAGCCGAACACCGGGAACGCGAAGATCGTGGTCCGGTAGGCGATGCGGTCCAGGGTTTGCGCATCGGGCAGCCGGCGCACCATGCGCGCCAGTGCCCCCGGGGCGTCGGGGTCACTGAGTCGTGACGAGCGGATCAGAAACAGGATGCTGGCCACCCCGGCCACCAAGAACACCCCGGAGCCGATGCTGACCACCGAGACGTGGATGGGCAGCCAGTAGGACTGCAGAGCGGGCATGACCGGCGCGGCGGTGGAGTTGAACGCCGAAACCGACTTCGTGGCGCGCAACGAGCTGTTCCAGAATGCGGCCCGCACGGCCGCCAAGGCCGGCCTTGGCGCGCAAGGCGTCGACGCCATCGTCGCGGCCAAGACCGATGGCGGCGAGACCGTCGGCGAGG
>Ga0153956_1000064_pt1 | contig 132856 bp, 125 predicted proteins | sample TSFL040MetaG_FD_104704 | JGI IMG/M metagenome (GOLD analysis project Ga0153956, IMG submission 104704) | Attine ant fungus gardens microbial communities from Florida, USA - TSFL040 MetaG | ecosystem: Host-associated > Fungi > Mycelium > Unclassified | place: USA: Florida, Wekiwa Springs... | reverse complement strand
GCTGAACTGCCTGCCTGGCTGCACAGATACAACTGGCATCGCCCACACGGCAGCCTAAAGTCAAAACCACCCATCAGTCGCCTCGATCTAACCCGGGACAACCTCTTGAGGCTCCACAGCTAGAGCAGGACCTGGGTGCCGATCTCGACCACGCGGCCGGTGGGAATGTGGAAGTATTCCGTGGCGTCGGTGGCGTTTTTGGCGAGGGCGATGAACAGCCGGTCGACCCAGAACGGCAACCCGCCCTTGACCGAGGGTTTGAGCGACCGGCGGCTGAGGAAGAACGAGGTCGACATGATGTCGAACTTCCAGCCGAGCTTGCGGGCGAGCGCCAGCGCCTTCGGGATATTGGGCGTCTCGATGTAGCCGAAGGTGACGACCACCCGGTAGAACAGATCGTTGTAGGCGTCGATCTTGACCTTTTCCTCGTCGGGAACTCGCGGCGTCTCGGCCGTGACGATGGTTAGAATGACGTTATGCTCGTGCAGCACCTTGTAGTGCTTGAGGCTGTGGAGCAGCGCGGTCGGCGCACCCGAAATATCGGAGGTGAGGAACACCGCCGTGCCGGGCACGATCATCGGCTTCTTCTTGGCGAGGTTTTCGACCAGGAATTCGAGCGGCACCTCGTCGCGGCGGGTCTTCTCGTTGAGCCGCTTGCGCCCGAGAATCCACGTGGTCATGGTCAGCGCCACGACGCTCGCCGCGAGCGCCGGCACCCAGCCGCCCTGCTCGAACTTGGCAAGGTTGGCGAGGAAGAACGCCAGATCGATGGTGAACAGCGGCACGATCACCAGCATCGACAGATAGACGTTCCACTTCCACAGCTTCCACATCACGATGAACAGCAGCAGCGAGGTGACCAGCATCTCGCCGGTGACCGCAATGCCGTAGGCCGCGCTGAGCGCGGTCGACGAGCGGAAGCCGACGACGAGAAGGAGCACCGCGACCAGCAGCACGCCGTTGACCTGCGGCATGAAGATCTGTCCGGCGACTTCCTCGGACGTGTGGCGCACCTCGAGCCGCGGCAGCAGGTTCAAGTGCATGGCCTGCCGCACCAGCGAATAGGCGCCGGTGATCACCGCCTGGCTGGCGATGACGGTGGCGACGGTCGCAAGGCCGACCATGGGAAGCTGCGCCCAGTCGGGCTGCATCTGGAAGAACGGATTGGATAAATCGGCGCCCGACGACAAAACGTAAGCGCCCTGGCCGAAATAATTGAGCAGCAAGCAGGGAAACACCAGCCCGATCCACGCCGCGATGATCGGCTTGCGGCCGAAATGGCCGAGGTCGACATAGAGCGCTTCGGCGCCCGTCACGGCGAGGAACACGGCACCGGCGACCACCACCGCGATGTTGCCGTGCGCGATGAGGAACTGTACCGCCATCACCGGATTGATCGCCCACAGCACCTGCGGCGCGCCGAAGATGTGGACCAGCCCGCTGAGGCCGAGCACGACGAACCAGCACGCCATCACCGGCCCGAAGATCTGGCTGACGCGCGCGGTGCCGAAGCGCTGGACGAGAAACAGCCCGAAGAGGATGACCACCACCAGCGGCACCACCCATGGCGCCAGTTGCGGCTCGACCACTTCGACGCCTTCGACCGCCGACAGCACCGAGATGGCCGGCGTAATGATGGCATCGCCCAGGAACAGCGAGCCGCCGATGACGCCAAGGCAGAGAATCCAGCCGGGGCGCCTGGCGAAGGCATTGCCGGCCAGCGACATCAACGAGAGCGTGCCGCCCTCGCCGCGGTTGTCGGCCCGCAGCACGAAACTCACATATTTGACGGTGACGATGACCGTCAGCGTCCACAGGATCAGCGAGAGGAGACCAATGACCTCGCCGCTTCCGGGCCTCGCCCCCGACACATGCAGCGCTTCGCGGAACGCGTAGAGCGGGCTGGTGCCGATATCGCCATAGACGACGCCGAGCGCGCCGATGACGAGGACGCCCATCTGTGTCTTGGGCGAAGCGGCCGCTTCGGGGGCGGCGGGGGCCGCAGCGGCGGCCGGCGTGGTCTCAGTCATAAAGCCTTCAAAGCCCCTGGATGGGGCGGGCGGTGGATACACCCCGACGGAGTCGCATACAACCGGCTGTTCTGCGACAGGTTAGCAGGAATCCTGTTGCGCGAAATGCCGGGACGGCGGGTGCGTTCCCGCAGGCAGGACCAAATGGTGAGCGCCGGATGAAAATGCAAAGGGCGGCGCCGCGTGGCACCGCCCTCGTTCGGGGATAAGGAGAATGAACCCCGAGCGAACCCGGGAGGCCGCCTTACGCGGCCTTGGTCGCGGCAGCTTCCTGCTCGCGCGCCGCCTTGGTGGCGTTGGTCCACCACAGCAGATTGTCGAACAGATCCTTGGTGTAGGGCACCTGACCGACGAGGACTTCATCCCAGCTCTTCTGGCCCATATAGACGGCGCCGAAATCCGAGCCGCCGATGTGGAGGCCATGGCGGACCGAGACGGCCTGCAGCTCGACCATGATGTTGCGCAGGTGCTCGACGGCGCGCGCGCCGCCCACCGAACCATAGCTGACATAGGCCACGGCCTTCTTGACGAAGGGCTTATAGGCCCAGTCGATGGCGTTCTTGAGCGCGCCCGGAACCGAGCGGTTGTACTCGGCCGTCACGATGATGAAGCCGTCGAATTCGTTGAGCTTGGCCTGCCACTTGGCCGCCATCTCGTTGGGGGTCGGCATCCAGAAATCCGACGCGGGGGCGTCGAACAGCGGCAGCGGGTAATCCTTGAGGTCGACCACTTCGACGTCGAAGGCGCCATAGGCCTTGGCCTGCTCGGCGATCCACTTGCCGGGCTTGTCGCCATGCCGGGTCGGGCGCACGCTGCCGATGATCACACCAATCTTGGGTTTGGACATTTTCTTGCTCTCCAGTAACAAACCGTAACTGGGGGCAGATATGTGCCTAACCTCGACGGACGCAAGCGGGCACCAACCGCTGCCGTGATCACACCCGGGTTGCTGCGTAAAACCGGTGTCGCTTAGGCACAGATCGGTGCCTTAAGGCGGCGCGCGGGATAGATGGAGGCGATAGCCGGAACGGCCCTGACTTGTCCGTGATTGATCATCGTTCGCATGCTAATTGTTCGCCAATAGCGGACGACCGCTCACCCCTTCAACACGTCCACATACCGCCGCACGGCCTCCCTCAGCCCATATTTCAGCGCATCGGCCGTCAGCGCGTGCCCGATCGAGCATTCGTCGAGGTCGGGAATCGCCGCGACCAGTGCCGGCAGATTGTCCAGCGTCAGGTCGTGCCCGGCATTGATGCCAAGGCCCGCCCCGCCGCGCGCCGCCCGCAGCCCGGCCGTGCGACACGCCGCCGCCGTCGCCTCGAGCAGTGCCAGCTCGGCGGCCGTGTCTCCACCGGGCGCGCCATAGGGTCCGGTGAACAATTCCACCCGGTCTGCCCCGACCCCGGCGGCCAGCGCCGGTATCGCCGGGTCCGCCGCGATGAACAGCGACACCCGGATGCCGCAGGTCTGCAGGCGCTCGATGCTCCGGGCGAGCATCGCGCCATGCGCCGCGATGTCCCAGCCATGGTCGGACGTCGCCTGCCCCGGCGCATCGGGCACCAGCGTCGCCTGATCGGGCCGTACCACTTCGCACAGCTTGAGGAACGCTTCGTCCGGGAAGCCCTCGATGTTGAATTCCTTGCCGGGCCATTCGTCGCGCAGCAGGTCGAGCAGTTCGAACACATCGGTCCGGCGGATGTGGCGCTCGTCCGGCCGCGGATGCACCGTGATGCCGCCTGCCCCGGCGCCAAGCGCCAGCCGCGCCATCTCGACGACGCTCGGCCATGGCAAGTCGCGGCGGTTGCGGACATAGGCGATCGCATTGAGATTGACGGAGAGACTGGCCACGGCAGTGCTCTAACGCCCTAAGCGGTCTCCGTCATCCAGGTCCGCCGCGCGTCGAGATAGACCACGACGATGCCGCTCACCAGAATCAGCGCGATGCCCGAGAGCGCCAGCGCGTTCGGCAATTGCCCGAACGTCACGAGGCCGGCGACGAGCGCCCAGATGGTGCCGGTGTAAAAGAACGGCGCCACCGCGCCGACCGTCCCGACCCGGTAGGCGAGGAAGATCAGATAGTGGCCGGCGGTGAGGAACAGGGCCGATGCGGCGAGCAGCAGCCAGAGCCGGCCGTCGGGCATGACGAAATGCTCGAAGATCGCCATCACGACGCCGGCGCCGATCAGGACCGAGATGCCGGCGGCCACCGGCACGACCAGCCCCGGCACGTCCCTGGCGGCCATGCGGCCGGCGAGGTCGCGGCCGACGGAGGCGACCGCGTTCCAGAGGCCGAACAGCGCGAAGGCCGAAAAGCCGCTGCCGCCCGGCTGCGCCACCAGCAGCGCGCCGAACAACGCGAGGCAGATCAAGGCAATCTCCCAGCGCCCGACCTTCACGCCGAAGAACCAGACGGCAACCAGCGTCAGGATCATCGGCGCGAGCTGGCTGAGCGCAGTCACATCGGCGATCGGCGCATATTTGAGCGCGAGGATGTAGCCGAGCACGGCCAGCAACTCGAACGTGCTGCGGCCGAGGACGCCTTTGTCCAGCATTTTGGGCAGGCCGCCGAAATTGCCGGTGAAGCCGAGCAGCGGAACGCCCCACAGCACCGTCAGCACGCCGCGCCAGAACAGCGTCTCGAACGGCGGCAGGTCGCGCATCACGACCTGCAGGATCGTATCGTTGGTGACGAACGCCGCCGTGGCCGCCGACATGAACGCAATGCCGCGGAGGTTGGCGCTGTTGGTGGACATGACCTGTGCTCGATGAGGGACCCGGCGCTGCGTAGCCTATTCGGGCAGCCCACGCGATGAGATTCGACGGCTCGCCGGTGAAGCAGGTCACGGTGTCATTCCCGCGCAGGCGGGAATCCAGACTGGGTTCTCGGACGGCCGAGAGCATCGCCCTGGATTCCCGCCTGCGCGGGAATGACACCGTGATAGGCTGCGGACTACATGCCTTCCGGGCCGCGGGAGATGGCGGCGAGGCCGGTGCGCACCACTTCGATCAGGCCGAGCGGCGACATGATTTCGATGAAGCTGTCGATCTTGCTCGGCTTGCCGGTGATCTCGAACACGAAGCTGCCGGTCGTCGCATCGACGATCTGCGCGCGGAACGCGTCGGCGAGCCGCAGCGCGTCGGCGCGGAGCTCGCCGGTGCCGGCAACCTTGACCAGCGCCAGCTCGCGCTCGAGCGCTTTGCCCTCGGCGGTAAGGTCGTGCACCTTGTGCACCGGGATCAGCCGCTCGAGCTGCAGCTTGATCTGCAGCAGCACCCTCGGCGTCGCCACGGTGACCACCGTGATGCGGCTGAGGCCCTTGTCGTGCTCGGTTTCGGAGACCGTGAGGCTGTCGATGTTGAAGCCGCGCGCCGCGAACAGTCCGACGATCCGCGCGAGAATGCCCGGCTCGTTGTCGACGAGCACGCTCAGCGTGTGCCGCTCGCTCGTCTGCGTTTCCGGTGCCAGAAAATATGCCGATCCCGTCGGCTGCAGATGCGCGTTCATCAGACCATCTCCCGTCCCTTGGCGTCGATCACGCTTCCGATGTCGTCGGCGAAATCGGGCAGGATCATTTCATTGTGTGGCTTGCCCGATGGGATCATCGGCAGGCAGTTTTCGTCCCGCTCGACCAGGCAGTCGAATAGAACGGGCTTCTTGACGTCGATCATTTCGGCGATGGCGTCGTCGAGCTTCGCCGGGTCCTCGCAGCGGATGCCGTGCGCGCCGTAAGCCTCGGCGAGCTTGACGAAATCGGGCAGGCTCTCGGCATAGCTGTGCGCATAGCGTCCGCCATGCAGCAAATCCTGCCACTGCCGGATCATGCCCAGCCGTTCGTTGTTGAGGATGAAGATCTTGACCGGCAGCTCGTACTGCACCGCGGTCGAAATCTCCTGCATCGTCATCTGCACGCTGCCCTCGCCGGCAATGTCGATGACCAGCGCGTCGGGATGCGCGACCTGCACGCCGATCGCCGCCGGCAGGCCATAGCCCATGGTGCCGAAGCCGCCCGAGGTCATCCAGCGATTGGGCAGCTCGAACGGGAAATGCTGCGCCGCCCACATCTGATGCTGGCCGACTTCGGTGGTGACGTAGACGTCGCGGCTCTTGCTGGCTTCGTAGAGGCGGCGGATCGCATGCTGCGGCTTGATGATGCTGCCCGACTGGCGATAGCCGAACGAGTGCCTGCCGCGCCATTCGTCGATCTGCTTCCACCACGGCGCCAGCACTTCGGTGCGCGGCTGGTTGGTCTTGCTGCGCCAGATGCGCACCATTTCCTTGAGCACGTGGCCGCAGTCACCGATGATCGGCAGGTCGATAACGACGTTCTTGTTGATCGAGCTCGGGTCGATGTCGACGTGAATCTTGCGGCTGCCCGGCGAAAACTTGTCGATGCGCCCGGTGATGCGGTCGTCGAACCGCGCCCCGATGTTGATCATCAGGTCGCAGTCGTGCATCGCCATGTTGGATTCGTAGCTGCCGTGCATGCCGACCATGCCCAGCCACTGCGGCGACGAGCCCGGCATGGAGCCGAGCCCCATCAACGTCGAGGTCACCGGGAAACCCGAGAGCTCGGCGAGCTCGCGCAGATGCTGGCTCGCCTCGGGGCCGGCGTTCACCACGCCGCCGCCAGTGTAAAAGATCGGCCGCTCGGCGCGCAGCATCATGTCGACCGCGGCCTCGATCAGGCGCGCGTCGCCCTCAACCTGCGGATGATAGCTCCGGTGGCGGGTCGTCTCGATCTCGTCCGGCCCGTAATAGGTGCCGACGGCGAACTGGACGTCCTTGGGGATATCGACCAGCACCGGGCCTGGCCGGCCGCTATTGGCGATGTGGAACGCCTCGTGGAGGATGCGCGGCAGGTCGGCGATGCTTTTGACGAGATAATTGTGCTTGGTGCACGAGCGGGTGAGCCCGACGGTGTCGCCCTCCTGGAAGGCGTCGGAACCGATGAGCGTGGTCGGGACCTGCCCGGTGATGCACACCACCGGCACCGAATCCATCAGCGCATCGGCAAGGCCGGTGATGGCGTTGGTCGCGCCCGGCCCCGAGGTCACCAGCAGCACGCCGACCCGGCCGGTCGAACGCGCATAACCCTCGGCCATGTGCGAGGCGCCCTGCTCGTGCCGCACGAGGACGTGCCGCACCTTGTCCTGCTGGAACATCGCATCGTAGATCGGCAGCACCGCGCCGCCCGGATAGCCGAAGATATCGGTGACGCCCTGATCGGCCAGCGCCTGGATCACCATCTCCGCGCCCGTCATCTGCTGGGCCATTGTCTAGTCCTTCCTCACCCGAAACCACCCGCCGAAAAATCGGCAATAAAAAAGGCCCCGTTCGGGACCTGTTTGCGCGCACCAGCCATCCCGCGGGTATTATCCCACGTGACCAATGCGCCTCATTACTACGAGAATGCTGTGCACGAGCGTGCTCCTCAAGTTCGGCGCAAACGATATGCCCCGTTCGCGAGCCCTGTCAACCCCGCGCCGCGGCCTGCGCCGCGACCGGGGTTCACGGGTAGCGGCCTCAGAAGACCGCGAGGTATTTGAGCAGCGCGATGATGCCGATGATGATGACGATCACCTGGGCGATCTGGCGGATGCGGGCCTCGAGCGGCAGCCGCTGCACCAGCCAGAGGACCAGCACGACGACGAGGAAGGTGATGAGAATACTGATGAGGACGGACATGTGACGCTTCTCCGGGTGCGACGCTGACGCTGAAGCGAGGTTCTAGCGCCTTGGTGTCAACGGCCGGCCCGCCATTTCGTTGCGTCGGCGCGGACGACCCGGAACTTCCCGTTGGCTATCGACATTAAGTTGCCGACATGGGGGAACTATGCCCGCGCCGATGGCGTTCTGACCGGCAAGGGGCAAAGGAAAGGAAAAACGCATGTCTTTGAAAACCAATTTGCTCAAGGCCGTGGGGCTCGGCGTGGCAGTGACGGCCATTTCGGCTGGCGCCGCGTGGGCCGCAGTCGCCACGGCCAGCGTCAACGTGCGCTCCGGTCCGAGCACCAGCTACCGCGTCGTCGATACGCTGGCGCCGGGCGAGTTCGTCACCATCACCGGCCGCTCGAATGGCTTCTGCCGCGTCGACAAGCCGGGCGCCAATGGCTGGGTGAGCTGCGCCTACCTCACCGCAGGCGGCTACGATCCGGGTCCGCGCTATGTCCCCTACCCGGTCTATCCCTCGCCCCGGATCGGCTTCAGCTTCGGCTTTGGCGGCTATCCGCACCACTATCCGGACTGGCGGCACCACCATCACCACCGGTAAGGTTTTGCAAACCATCTTCGGAAGGCGCCGCCCCGCGGCGCCTTTTTCTTTGCCGGACGATCGCGGCCCGTGACAGCGGTGGCCGGCGCGGCTACACCGGCTCAACGAATGGAATCCGGAACATGTCTACCTCCTCCGCGCCGGCCGCCGGCGCGGCAGCTTCGTCGTCGTCCGCCAGTTGGGCCGGTGAATTCCGCGCGCTGTTCGCGCTCGGCTGGCCGCTGATCCTCGCCCAACTGGCGCAGACGGCGCTGATCACCACCGACGTCATCATGATGGGCTGGCTCGGCCCGCAATATCTGGCGGCCGGCGCCCTCGCCAATGCGCTGTTCGTCGGCGCGCAACTGTTCGGCGTCGGCGTCGTGGGCGCGGTGACGCCCATGGTGGCGCAGGCGCTCGGCGCGGGCGACCTGCGTTCGGTGCGCCGCACCGTGCGGCAAGGCATCTGGGTGGCGCTGCTGTTCGGGCTGATCCTGCTGCCGCTGCTGTGGAACATCGACGTCGCCTACCGCGCGATGGGCCAGGACCCGGTGCTCACGGCCATGGCGCAGCATTTCGTGCGCTACGCCGTGTGGCTGATCTTCCCGTCGTTCCTCATCATCGTGTTTCGCTCGTTCCTCGCGGCGCACGGCTCGACCCGCATCATCCTCGCGATCACCGTGGCCGGCGTGTTCGTCAATGCGCTGTGCGACTATGCGCTGATGTTCGGCAATTGGGGCTTCCCGCGGCTCGAGCTTGCCGGCGCCGGCATCGCCACCACCACCGTCAACATCGTGATGCTGGTGCTGATCGTCGCCTATGTGCTGACGCACCGGCGCTATCGCCGCTACCACATCTTCCACAATTTCCTCCGGCCCGACTGGCCGCGCTTCTGGGAGATGCTGCGCATCGGACTGCCGATCGGCATCATGCTGCTGGCCGAAGTTGGCCTCTTCAGCAGTGCCGCGCTGCTGCAGGGGCTGCTGGGCGAGGACGAAGTCGCCGCGCACGCCATTGCGCTGCAACTGGCCTCGATTGCGTTCATGGTGCCGCTGGGGCTCAGCCAGGCGACCACGGTGCGGGTCGGCATCGCGCTGGGCGAAGGCAACCCCGGCGGCGTGCGCCGGGCCGGCTGGACCGCATTTGCCGCAACGCTGCTGTTCATGAGCGCCACGGGGCTCTGCTTCTTCTTTTTCCCGCGCCAACTGGTGGGTCTGTTTCTCGACCAGACCAACCCGGTGAACACCAAAGCGCTGGTGCTGGCGGCGAGCTATCTCAGCGTCGCCGCAGTGTTCCAGGTCGTCGACGGCACGCAGGCTTCGATGGGCGCGGCGCTGCGCGGGCTGTCGGACACCAATATCCCGCTGGTGATCGCCGTCGTCGGCTATTGGGCCATCGGCTTTCCGGTGGCCTATGTGCTGGGCTTTCCGCTCGGGCTGCGCGGCGTCGGCATCTGGTTCGGCCTTGCCGCGGGGCTGGCGTCGGTGGCGGTGGTGCTCACCACCCGCTTTGCGCTCCGCGACCGACTGGGCCTCACCCGCGCGCTCCCGGTTTAGACCCAAGTCCAGTCGGCCATACGGCTGCGGAACCAGGTCCGCTGCCGCTTGGCGTATTGCCGTGTCGCCGTGACGGCGAGCTCGATGGCCCGCTCACGGCTGATGAGCCCGTCGAGAAAGTCGCCGATTTCGCGCACGCCGATGGCCTTCATCAGCGGCAGCGACGGATCGAGCCGGCGCGCGCGCAGCGCCGCCACTTCCGCAATGCCGCCATGGTCGAGCATGGTCGCGAAGCGTGTCGCGATGCGCTGGCGCAGCACCTCGCGGTCGGGATTGAGCACCAGCCGTTCGAGCTCCCAGCCGTCGAGCAGGCCCCGCTGCGCCTCGTCCTGAAAGGTCGCGAGCGAGCGGCCGGTAGCCTTGAGCACGGCCAGCGCCCGGATCACCCGCTGGGGGTCGGGTGCCTTGAGCCGAGCGGCGATCACCGGGTCGCGGTCGGCGATAAGGCGCGCTCGCTGGGCGCGGTCGAGGCCGGCGATCTCGCCTTCGGCCCACGCGACGGCTTCGGCCGGCACCTCGGGAACGTCGGCGAATCCGTTCGTCAGCGTCTCGAAGTAAAGCCCTGTGCCGCCGGCGAAAATCAGCGGCGCGCCATTGGCCTCGGCGATCACCGCCTGCGCCGCGCGCGCCCAGTCGCCGGTGGAGAACCGCATCGTCGCCGGCACCGTGCCGTAGAGCCGGTGCGGCGCCTGGGCGAGATCGGCATCGTCGGGTCGCGCGGTCAGCAGCCTGAGGCCCTCATAGACCTGCAGCGCGTCGGTGTTGACGACCATGCCGCCGCTCTCGCGGGCGCGGGCGAGCGCCAGCGCCGACTTGCCGCTGGCAGTCGGACCCGCTATCAGAACCGCTCTTTTCAGAGCCCCCGCAACCATCGAGCGTGTCCCTTGTCGGTTCTTTGCCTTATCGCCAGTCCGGCCGATCCCGCGCTCGACTATGCCCTCGTCAACAAGGTGCATGCGGAGATCGGCGGCGAGGTCAACTGGCTCACCCAGCGCATCGCGGTCGAGTTCGTCAAGCCGCAACTCGCGACGGCGACCGAGGCGGCGGCCAGTCTCGTGGCCGGCAAGCCGATCGACGTGGCGCTGGTACCGCTCGCCAATCGCCGGAAGCGCCTGCTGATCGCCGACATGGATTCGACCATGATCGAGCAGGAATGCATCGACGAGCTGGCCGATGCGGTGGGCATCAAGGCCGAGGTCGCGGCGATCACCGCGCGGGCCATGAACGGCGAGCTCGATTTCGCGCAGGCGCTGCGCACCCGCGTGGCGCTGCTCAAGGGACTGGCGCGCAGCCGCATCGAAGAAATTCGACGCGAGCGCATCACCTTCGCGCCGGGCGGCCGCACGCTGGTGCAGACGATGAAGACGCACGGCGCCTTCACCTCGCTGGTCTCCGGCGGCTTCACCTTCTTTGCCGACTATATCGGCAAGCGCATCGGCTTCGACGAAGCGATGGCCAACATCCTGGAGTTCGACGGCGACGCGCTGACCGGCACCGTCGCCGACCCGATCCTCGGGCGCGAGGCCAAGCTCAGCCGGCTGATGACGCTGGCGGCGTTCCACGACATCCCGCTCGCCGAGACGCTGGCCGTGGGCGACGGCGCCAACGACCTCGACATGATCAAGGCCGCAGGCATGGGCGTGGCGCTCCACGCCAAGCCGGTGGTCGCCGCGCAGGCACAGTTCAAGATCGACCACGGCGATCTGACCGCCCTGCTCTATCTGCAGGGTTATGCCGACGAGGACTTCGTCCGCTAGTTCAAGCGTACGGCGACGAAACGGTTCTCGCCGCCCGGGCCGATGATCTTGAACAATACGGCCGGACGGCCGGCTTCCTTGGCGGCCCCCACCTTCGCGGTGACGTCGGCGACCGTAGTAACCTTCTGCTGGTTGACCTCGTTGATGACGAGACCGGGGAACAGGCCGTGCTTTTCGGCGTCCGACCCCTTGGCCACGTCGAGGATGACGACGCCTTTGGTGTCGGCGGTGATCGAATAGGTTTTCTTCGCCGCATCGTCGATCGGGCCGATATCGACGCCCAGCATGTCCTTGAGGCCCTGCGGCGGGCCGACCGGTTCGTCGACATCGGGGCCGGGCGTCGCGACCGGCGGCGTCGCCGCGGCGATCTTCTTTTCGCCGTCCTCGAGGCGGCCCAGCGTCATGTCGAGCGACAGTTCCTTGCCGCCGCGCAGGACCTGCAGCGTCGCCTTGCTGCCCACCGAGGTCTCGGCGACGAAGCGCGGCAGGTCGCGCATTTTGGCGATGGTCCTGCCGTTGAACTGGAGGATCACATCGCCCTGCTGGAGCACGCCGTCGGCTGGGCCGGCCTTGGTGACATCGACCACCATCGCGCCATTGGTGTTGGGCCGGCCGAGGCTCGCCGCGATATCGTCGCTGACGTCCTGGATGCCGACGCCCAGCCAGCCGCGCCGCGTCTCGCCATATTGGGCGAGTTGCGCCACGACCGGCGCCGCGAGATTGACCGGCACGGCAAAGCCGATGCCGAGCGACGCGCCGCCGCGCGCGATGATCGCCGTGTTGATGCCCACCACCTTGCCGTCCATGTCGAACAGCGGCCCGCCGGAATTGCCCTGATTGATGGCCGCGTCGGTCTGGATGAAATCGTCGTAGGGGCCGGACTGGATATCGCGGTCGCGCGCCGACACGATGCCGAGCGTCACCGAACCGCCCAGCCCGAACGGATTGCCGATGGCCATCACCCAGTCGCCGACCTGCGCGGTGTCGCTGTCGCCGAACTGGACGAAAGGCAGCGGATGGCCGGCGTCGATCTTGAGCACTGCGAGATCGGCCTTATCGTCGGCGCCGACCAGCTTTGCCTGCAGATGCGTGCCGTCGGTCAGATAGACCTGAATGTCGTCGGCGCCCTCGATGACGTGGTTGTTGGTGACGACGGTGCCGTCGGCGCTGATGATGAAGCCGGAGCCGAGGCTGCGCGCTTCCTGCTCGGCCTCGCCGCCCCTGCCCTGGTTCGGATTGAGATCGTCGAACAACTGGCCAAGGGGCGAGCCGTCGGGCGCGGTGGGATAAGGCTGTCCGGTCTTGCCGCCATAGTGCTGCGTCGTCGCGATGTTGACCACAGCAGGCGAAAGCTGCGCCGCGAGCCTGGCCACCGACTCAGGCCCTTTGGCAAAGCCCGCCACCGGCAGGCTGAACGCCACAATTGCAGCCGCGATCAACGCCTTGGCCGTGCCGAACGAAGTCATCTGTGCCTCACCCTCAATGCACCCAGCATGCTAGCAACTCCGCCCGGCGCGCAACCAGTGCGCCCCCACGAAAAATTGAGGCCGGTGAACGATTGCTCACCGGCCTCTCGTAACTGGCGTTGAAGGCGCCTATTGGGCGGCCGACGACGGCGCGCTGGTGATGCTCGGCGTGACGATCGAGCCATCCAGATTGACCGCGGCGGGCGGCGCCGAACTGTCGACCGGCGCGCTGACGCTGGCGTCCGGCGCGACGGGCGCCGGCGTGGTCGTGGCGGGCGTCAGAGCCGGCGTCGCCTGATCGAGCGTCGGCAGGCTGGTGTCCTCGCTGGGCGCACCGACATTGGCCGGCGGCAGCACGTCCGACGGCTCCGGCACATCGAGCTGGCTCCCCGGCAACGGCGCGATGCCGTTGGGGGCGGCGGGCTTGGGGATCGTGCCGTTGGTCGTGTCGGCCTTGAAGTACTGGAAGAATTCGTTGTCGGGCGACAGCACCATGGTGGTGCCGTGGCTGCCGAGTGCTGTCCGGTACGATTGCAGCGAGCGGTAGAACTCGAAGAACTCCGGGTCCGCCCCATAGGCCGACGCATAGATGCCGGCCCGCTGGGCGTCGCCCTCGCCGCGCAGGATCTCGCTGTCCTTGTTGGCCGCCGCGACGATCTCGACGGCCTGACGGTCGGCGATGGCCTTGAGCGACTGCGCCGCCTGCTGGCCGCCGGCCCGAATGGCCGCCGCTTCCGCAAGACGCTCGGCCGACATGCGGTCGAAGGTCTGCTTGGAAACGTCGGGCGTGAGATCGGTGCGAAGAATGCGCACGTCGGTCACGTCGATGCCGAGATCGGCCATGCCCGGCCGGATCAGGTCGCGCGCTTCGCGCATCATCGCCGGACGCTCGGCCGAGAGCGCCGCATCGAACTTGCGGAGGCCGTAGACCTGACGCAGGGCCGAGTCGAAGCGCGTCGCGATGCGCTGTTCTGCCAGATCGAGATCGCCCTGCACCCTTTCGCGGAATTTCACCGGATCGGCGATGCGGTAGGTGAGGAAGGCATCGACCACATAGGTCGCGCCGTCGCTGACCTGCAACTGCATGTTGGCGATGTCGTAGCGCAGCAGCCGGTTCTCGATGATCTGCACGGTGTCGATCAGCGAGGTCGGCAGCTTGAAGTAGATGCCCGGTTCCGTACGGACTGCCGTGATCTGGCCGAAGCGCAGGACGATCGCCTGCTCGCGCACGTTGACGATATAGATCGACGAAAACAGCAGGTAGAGGATGACGATGACGCCGACGCCGGCAGCGATGAGTCTGTTCATGGCTCAGTTCGCTCCCGCGGCTGCGCTTGCGGCCGTCGGGCCGCTCGACGTGGTGGAAGACGAACTGCTGGTGTCGGGCGTCGCCGCTTTGGGCTGGAGCGCCGGCAGCGGCAGGTAGGGCAGGACGCCCTGCCCGGCGGTGGTGCCGGGCTCGACGACGACCTTGTTGGCGCCGCCGAGGACTTGCTCCATCGTTTCGAGATAGAGCCGGCGGCGGGTCACTTCCGGCGCCTTGGCGTACTGGTTGTAGACCGAGATGAAGCGCGCGGCCTCGCCTTCGGCTTCCTGCACGACCCGGCTCTTATAGGCCGCCGCGTCTTCGCGCACCTTGGCCGCCTGACCGCGAGCATTGCCGAGCAGCGTATTGGCGTAATTGCGCGCGTCTTCCTGGAACTTCTGCTGGTCCTGCTGGGCGCGCTGCACTTCGGCGAACGCATCCGACACTTCCGGCGGCGGCGCGACGTTCTCGATGTTCACCTGCTCGATGTGCACGCCGAGCTTGTAGCTGTCGAGGATGGTCTGGATGATGGTCTGGACCTCGGTCTGGATGCCGCCGCGGTCGGAGCGGAAAATCTCCTGCGCCGGGCTGCGGCCGACGATCTCGCGCATGGCGCTTTCGCCAGCGGCGCGCACCATGTCGTCGGGATCCTTGACGTTGAACAGATAGGATTTCGGGTCGGAAATCGTCCACAGCACCGAGAACTTCGCATCGACGATGTTCTGGTCGGCGGTGAGCATCACCCCCTCGTCGCTGGTGCTGGTGCGATTGGCGACGGAGCCGATCTCGGTCTTGTTCTGGGTGATGTTGACCCGCTCGACGTTCTGCACCGGCCACCACATGAAATGGAGACCCGCGGTGCTGAGGTCGTTGCTCGGCACGCCGAACGTCGTTTCGACGCCGACTTCCTGCGGATCGATGGTGTAGATGGAGTTGAACAGCCAGAACACCACGATGACGGCGACGCCGCCGGCGATGGCCCAGCGGCCACCGGGAAAGCCGCCCTGGAAGCGGTCGCGACCGCGGTTGAGAATGTCCTCGAGGCTCGGAGTGCCGCCCCGCCGTGGTCCGCCGCCCTGTGGCGCCTGCCCCCAGGGACCGCCGCTGTTGTTGCGGCCGCCGCCCCCCGTATTGTTGTCCCAGGGCATATGTTCCCTTTCAGCCGAAATCTGGTCGGCCCTATATAGGGGCCCGATCTTGGCCGATCAACGTCAGGGCTTTGGCGCCCTTACATAAACCCTGACGCGGAACGCCGCGCTGTCCTTGGGGCTTGGCGGCACGTCGATCCCTCCGCTGTCGCGCCAGATGGCGGGGTCGATGGGCGGAAAATACGTATCGCCGGCCGGGTTGAGCGCGACGTGGCTGATATAGAGCCGGTTAGCGGCGGGCATGGCATCGGCATAGATCTGGGCGCCGCCGCCGATCATCACCTCGTCGGCATGGTCCGCAGCGGCGATGGCCTGGGCGTGATCCAGCGCGGCGGCGACGCTCGAAATCACCAGCACGCCGTCGGGCTGGTAGCCGGCCTGGCGCGTCACGACGATATTGGTGCGCCCGGGCAGCGGCTTGCCGATGCTCTCGAAGGTCTTGCGGCCCATGATCAGCGGCTTGCCCAGCGTCATGCGCTTGAAATGGGCGAAATCCGACGGCAGGCGCCACGGAATGCCGTTGGCACTGCCGATGACGCCGTTTTCGGCGACCGCGGCGATCATCGCGACGGGAACGCTCATTTGGCGCCGAGTTTGACGAGCGCTTCGCCATCGACGCGGGCGCGCCGCCACTCATCCATGAACGACGCACCCTGCGAGATGTAGAAATCGATCGAGGGCTGGTTCCAGTCGAGCACCGCCCACTCGAGCCGCCCGAGGTTTTCGCGCACGCAGCGGCGTGCGAGGTCGACCAGCAGCGCCTTGCCGACGCCATGGCCGCGCATCGCCGGATCGGCGAACAGGTCCTCGAGCCAGATGCCGTGACGGCCGAGGAAGGTGGAGAAGGTATAGAACCACAGCGCGAAACCGGCGGGTTTCCCGTCGTATTCGGCGATCTGGCAGAAGACCTTGGGGGTCGGGCCGAACAGCTCGCGTTCGATATCCGCGAGCGTCGCCACCGCTTCGTGGCGCAGCCGCTCGTAATCCGCCAGATCCTCGATGAATTTGAGGATCAGCGGCGCATCGGCCCGCGCCGCATCGCGCACAACTAAGGCCATCAGTTGTCGATCTCGTCGTTGCGCTGGAGCAGCAGGATTTCGAGCTCGTGGTCGGGCGGGTACCAGTCGTCGGCGCTCATCTCGAAAGTGGTCGGGCCGGTCTTGTCGACCTTGCCGTCCCAGCAGAATGAAACGAGGTTCCCGGCGTCGCCCTTGTCGACGGTGAGGTGGAACTTGCCGATCGGGCCGCTCCAGTTGGCGCCGGTCGACCAGATGTAGGAAATCCAGCTTTCGGTATAGGGCGCGCTATAGAGGTCCTTGGGGTCCTCCAGCGACTTGGTCAGCGTCTTGATGAGGCCGTCGTCGGTGCAATATTTGGCCTTGTAGGCCTTCGGCCGATCCTCGTCACCCGCATCGGTCGGCGGCACGAGGAAGGTCGTCGCCACCGTTCCGCCGACGCTGGGGGTATAGGTGTGGACGACTTCGGACGTCGTGCCGGCCCTGAAGTCGGCTTCCCAGCTATAGGTCGATTTCAGCGTCCAGATCGGCGTCCAGTCGGTCTGCTCGCCATTGCCCGCGTCGTAGGTCATCGGGATGATCATGGCGAGGTGAAACAGGTTCTGCTGCTGGTCGGGCGTGAGCTGGTTGAGCGCCGCAATGGTCGCATCGCCATAGGGCTCGAGCGGCACGTTCAGCGAGTTCAGCAGCGCCGTCCGGTCGATACCCACGGCAAAGGCATATTGATGCAGCGTCGAGTCCACCGGCTGGCCGTCGAAGGTGGTTGCAAACCCGAAGATGTTGTCCGTGCTCTCGGTCGGGATCGCCGCCATGAAATCGCCGTCGCCGGTGATATCGGGCAGCGGAAACGACACCAGTGCCTTCTGGTCCTGCCCGGAGTGATTGGTGAAGTGATAGACCACCTTCACCTGCCTGGGGCCGACGGTCAGGTCCTCGGAATCCATCGACACGTCGTCGCTGGTGATGAATTCGAGCCCGCCCGTGCCGAGCTGGGACATGGTGTCGTTGGCGAACGCCGAGGCGGTCGCTGCAGCCAGCGCCAAGCCGGCAACCATGAGCAGTTTCATACAGCAACCTCGGCCTTGATGTGCGGATGCGGATCGTAGCCGGTCAGCATGAAATCCTCGAATTCGAACTCGAAGATCGAATGCCGGTCCGGGTTGAGCGTCAGCCGGGGTAACGGCTTTGGCGCCCGCCGCAATTGCTCATGGGCCTGCTGAACGTGGTTTGAATAAAGATGCACGTCGCCGAACGAATGGATGAAGTCGCCGACCTGGAGGCCGGTGACCTGCGCCATCATGTGGGTGAACAGCGCATAGGACGCGATGTTGAACGGCACGCCGAGAAAGATATCGGCCGAGCGCTGATAGAGCTGGCAGCTCAGTCTGCCGTCGGCGACGTAGAACTGGAACAGGCAGTGGCAGGGCGGCAGCGCCATCTCGTCCACCTCGGCCGGATTCCAGGCGGTCACGATGTGGCGGCGCGAATCCGGCTTGGTCCGGATCGAGTTGACCACATTGGCGATCTGGTCGATCGAGCCGCCCTTGCCGTCCGGCCAACTTCGCCACTGGCTGCCATAGACCGGGCCGAGGTCGCCGTTCTCGTCGGCCCATTCGTCCCAGATCCTGACGCCGCGCTCCTGCAGCCAGCGCACATTGGTCTCGCCGCGCAGGAACCACAGCAGCTCGTAGATGATCGACTTGACGTGCAGCTTCTTGGTCGTCAGCAGCGGGAAGCCTTTGGCGAGGTCGAACCGCATCTGGTAGCCGAAGATGGACCGCGTTCCGGTGCCGGTCCGGTCGGGGCGGTCGATGCCGGTCTCGAGGACGGTCTGCATGAGGTCGAGATATTGGCGCATCCGCACCTTCTAGCCGATTCCGTCGCCGATGGCTTACGGCGAGATCAGCTCGATGTCGGGGAAATAGGTGCGGTACGGCTTGGGGTTGCGGGTCAGGAGCGGAGCGTCGAGATCAATCGCCTGTGCGCTGATGAAAAAGTCCGGCAGCACGTTGGTCTTGGCGCCTCCGGTACGGCGATAGCGGGCAAAGGCGTGGCCGGCGAGAAACTGCGCCGATTTCGACAGCGGTCTCAAGCTTAGGCCGAATTCGGTCACGACCCGCTCGACGCTCGATACCTCGTTGTAACGGGAAGCCAGCTCGGCAAACACGATGTCATTTATGATCAATTCGCCGATCGCCAGCCCGCCCGCTAGATGATCGAGCGACCAGCGTTCCCAAACCGGATCCGGAGCGGTGATATCGACGATGATGTTGGTGTCGACAACGATCATCAGTCACTGCGAAGAAGGCGCATGAACTCGTCCGTGCTCATTCCTCTATATTCGGGGCTAACGTCTGTCCGAAGCCTCTCAGTAGCCTCGACCAGCCTTGCGCGATAGTCCACCGGCGTCGGTCGTTCGACCTGAGCCTTCGACAGCACAATCTCTCCCCCAGCGCCTCGCTCGAACGCGACCTCGCTACCTGGTGCCAGATCGAGTGCCTTCATGACCTCGTCGGGAAGCTTGACCTCCCCACCTATCGTTACGCGCGCGATCATTTTCTGCCTCCGGGCGGATTTCCCAAGGTAGTCCCTTCTCTACTCATTTGCATCCCCTTGGGGCAGCGCCTATATTCGGCGGGCCGGCAACGGCTATGGCGATAAATGGCCATCGTAATAAACCCATTGGACCCGGGGGCAGTACCCGGCGCCTCCACCATCTCCGCCCCACTCACCACGAGCGGAGCCACTGGGGGCGAAACAGGATCGACAAGGGCGTAAAGGGTGTGTTTTCGCTCGGCATGGTACCACCGTCATCGGACCATCCTTATAGTTGCCAATGACAACTATGCTCCGGTCGCTCTCGCTGCGTAAGCGGCGCTAGCACTGGGAATCAAAGTCCTTCACTCCTCGCAGGGTGACAGGCGGGGTCCGCAGGCACCTGGCAACAGAAGCCTGCACCTTCCCCCTTGCAGTCTTCCCTCAGTTCGTGCCGCTTTGTCCTTGATATTCCGCCCCTCTGTGGCTGATATGCGGGGCAAGAGGATTCCGGCGGCACATGGCGCAAGACCACATTCGATATGACATCCTGACCCAGGAAGCGCTGCGCGGCGTCGTCCGCAAGGTGCTGTCGGAGGTCGCCAGGACTGGCCTGCCGGGCGAGCATCACTTCTTCATTTCGTTCATCACCAAGGCCCCGGGTGTGCGGATCAGCCAGCGCCTGCTGGACCAGTACCCGGACGACATGACCATTGTGCTGCAGAACCAGTTCTGGGACCTCAAGGTCAGCGAGACGGCGTTCGAGGTCGGTCTCAGCTTCGACGACAAACCGGAGACGCTGGTCATCCCGTTTTCGGCGCTGAAGGGCTTCTTCGACCCGTCCGTGCAGTTCGGCATGGAGATGAAGAACGTCCAGGGCGGCCCGTCCGAGGACGACCGGGCCGAGGCGGGCGAGCCGGCCAAGCTGGCGCCGGCCGCAGCGGCACCCGCCGCGACCGAGGCGTCGGGCGAAAAGGTCGTCAGCCTCGATGCCTTCCGGAAGAAATAGGCTTTGCGCAAGCGGTCGCTGACGATCGCCGGGCATCAGACCAGCATCGCGCTCGAACCCGAATTCTGGGATGCGCTCGAAGCGCTGGCGGCAAGGCGGGCCATGCGCCTGACGCTGCTGATCGAAGAGATCGACCGCTCGCGCGAGACCCCTAACCTCTCCTCTGCGCTGCGCGTCGCCGTGCTGCGCGACGCCCAGTCAAAGTCCTAGATCCATCGGCTCAGCCTGCGACGCCGACGATGACGCGGCGGCTTTGGCGGCGGCATCGGCGGCCGCCTTCCTGGCCGCGGCATCCGCAGCCGCTTTCGCCGCGGCATCGTCCGCGGCCTTCTTGGCGGCAGCGTCGGCGGCAGCCTTTGCCGCTGCCTGCTCGGCGGCAACCTGCGCCTGCTCCGCTGCCGCGGCCTGTTGTCGGGCGAGGTCCTCGGCCTGGCGTTTTTCGAGCGTCGCAAGTTCGATCTCGTTGGCCTTGATCTTCATGCCGTCGACGAGCGAGCCGACATCGTAGCTCGTTTGCGGCGCCCACAGAGGCCCCTTCGTCACGGTGGCAACTTCCGCAGTAGTGGTATCGACGGAGCTGTCGGGATCGTCGGTGGTATCGGTTGGCGTCATCGCGTAGCGCGCGTCGACCGACAGGTCCTTGAGCGTCAGGTTGACGCCGCCAAAGATGCGCGAGGGGCCGCTGGTGATCGCAAGGTTCGGGCTGCGTACCACCCCGCCGGCGATGGTGAAGCTGCCGGTCACCGCCGGCGCGGCGAACGGCGCGTCCGCGAGCGCCCTGGTTACCGCGTCGGTAACCGCTGCCGGGTCCATTTCGAGCACACCGGTCAGCGCCCCGGCACTCTTGAAGACCGCCGGGTCGAAATGTGCCGCAGAAAAATCGTCGATGGTGTAGCTGCCCGTGCCGGTCAGCCCTGCGACCGCCTGTGCGAGCGTTTCGCCGGTCCCGTCGAATTCGGCAGTGGCAGTGACGGTGCCATCGAGGCTGGCCGCGATCGGCGCCGGCGTCACCGCATCGAGCGCGACGCCATTCAGCGCCAGCCGGCCGCTGAGCTGCTTTTGCACTAGAGCGGCGTTCGAACAGCAGACCGTGGCGTCGAGAGTGAGCGTGCCGCCACCGGCGCTGCCGCTCAGATCGCGCAGATGCACGCTCTTGCTGTCCCAATCGAAACCGAAACTCGCATCCTTGAGCAGTGGCGTCGTACCGGAGTTGAGCGCGGCAACCTTGACCTCGATGCGGCCGATAGTGGTCCGCGGCGCGCCGCCGATATCGATCGGGCCGTCGGGCCACACCCCGTCGGCCGCCGCCACGGTCGACGATGCTCCGGCGAGGACCGGCAGCAGCGCACGGGCATCGAGCGCCGGCGCGGAAAGCGAACCGCTGATGGTGGTGCCGGCGGCGCGGCGGTCGAGCGCCAATTGTCCATCGACGCCGGCCGCATCGATGTCGGTCAGGGCGAGGCTGTCGAGCCCCGTAAACTGCAGATGCGCCTTGCCGTCGAGCGCCGGGACGTAGATGCCGCCCGCACCAGCCGCCGCGACCAGCCCGGACGGATCGGTGAGCTTGGCGGTCACTTCGCCGTCGCCGCTGACGCTGGAGAAATCGCCGGGGATGATGCTGCCGGTGAAGTCGATGTGGTCCCCACCGCTGCTCAGCGTCAGATGCGTGCCATAGCTGCTGGCGGGCGCGCCCTCGACCGAGGCCATGAAATTCAGCGGCGTCTTCGCATCGAACAGGGCGATGTTGCCGAGGCCCAATTGCGCCGTCAGCGGCTGCGGCGTGGCCGAGTTGAGGTTGAGCGTCGCCGAGACCGGCGCGGTCAGCGCGCTCGCGACCCCGGCGGCGAGCTTGGCCTCGAGTTTGGCATCGGTGCCGCCGAGACTGCCGGTGACGCTGAGCGTCTGGCCGCCATCGCCGGCGGGCGCATCGAGCTTGACCGCCAGATCGGCGGGCAGCGAACGGGTGAGAAAGTCGGCGACCGCCGGCGGCGTGCTGACCGACGACAGCAGCGTTCCGACGATGGGCGCCGCCGCGGCGACCTTGACCGTGGCGCTGCCGGACAGCTCGGGTTTCAGCAGCGTGCCGAAGGCCGTGAGCCTGGCGTCGAACGCCGCGCCGCCGAGGTCGTCGGCACTGAGCTTCGAGAACTCCAGCACGCCGCCATCCCAGTCGGCCGAGGCGGCAAGATTGGTGCCGGCAAGGCCGAACAGCGTCGCCTTGCCGGCGCTGACATTGACCAGCCCCTTGGGGAAGGTGGCGCCAAAACTGCCGCTGCCCGCGATGTCCGGCATCAGCGCCGCGAGCGCCGCGCTATCGGTCGGGTCGAGATCGCCGAGATTGGCGGTCAACTGCAACTGCTTGTCGGCGCCGAAGCCGATCTTGCCGCTGAACTCGTGCGCGACGCCGCCAAGCGTCAGCCTGCCGTTCGACACTGTCAGCATGTCGCCGGCCAGCGCCACATCGGCGCGGAGACCGCCCGGCACGTTGAACAGCGGATTGTCCGCCGACGGCTTGCGCCAGAGACCCGCGAGCAGATCGAGACGGTCGGTGTCGAGCGTCACGCCGCCGGTAAACGCCGGGTGCCCGTCGGCCGCACTGAGGCTGCCGCTCAGCCCCACCTTGGTCCCGCCCGGCAGCGTCGCCGCAAAATCCTTGATGGTCCAGCCATGCGCATCGGTTGCCGCGTCGAGCCTCAGGTCGCGCAGCGACACGGCGCGAAGATTGAGCTCGGTGATATCCATGCCGATGGTGCCGGGGATCGACGGCACCGGCGGCAGCGGCGTTTCGCCGAGCAGGCGGACGAGCTCGTAAGGCGGATCGGTGAGTTCGGTCGTCGCGTCGCGCGGCGGCAGCGCGATGACGCCGCCAGAGACCACCGCATTGAACGACAGGTCCTTGCCAAGCTTCAGCTCGGCCGCGCCAGTAAGCCGGGTGGCGGAACGGTTCTCGTCGGGCAGCGCGGTGTAGTCGGTGAGCAGCACGCGGTCGGACGCCGCCTCGAGCTTGCCGGTGAGCACGAAATCGCCGCGGCCGGCGTCGATGGCTTCGCCCTGTTTCGGCCTGGGCGGCGGCAGGCGGTAGGTGATGTCGCTGCTGTATTTTGGCGTGGCGCCGTCCTGAAGCGTGCCGTCGCTCTGGAAGGTGAAGCTGTTGTCGTCAGGCTTGACGTAGAGCGACAGGGTCGTCGTCGCCGCGCTGAACTGGCCGGTGCCGACGCGCACGCGGTAACCGGCGCCATTGAGCTTCGCCGTCCCCTGGAAGCTGAACGGGCCGTGCAGGGCCTCGAGCTTCAGTTGTCCATTGATGGCGTCGGCGGCGTAGGTCTGGCCCGAGCGCGCGTCCGACAGCCGAATCGCGCCCTCGACCACGTCGGCATTGTCGATTGAAACATTGGACTGGCCGCCATTGTCGGCAATGACGATGCCCGAGGTGAAGGTGCCGTCGGCGCCGACACCGACGCTGACCACCGGCTGGTCCAGTTCGAGCCGGGTGACGTTGTAGCGGTCGCGGATGAAATCGACGAGCGAGAACTCGGCCTGCACCTTGGCGACCTGCATCACCGGCGCCGCCTGAGGGCCGACGCGCACATTGGTGAATTCGAGCTCGGGCTGCGGCAGCAGCGTGAGGTGGATGTCGCCCTCGATGGCGACTTCGGTGCCGAACGCCTTGCCGGCCATGGCCTCGAGCCGCTCGCGGTAGTCGCCCCACTGGATGAAGCGCGGCACGAGAAAGGCCGCCGCGATCGCGAGGATCACGAGGAGACCGATGGTGACGAACAGACGGTTGAGCAATGGCCCCAAAAGCCCCCATACGAGCGCGGAGTGTAGGCAAGCCGATGCCTCACGTCACCCGTGCAATGGCTTGCCTCCACGGCAGAATTTGGACCCCGTGCCGGGCTTTGTGAGGGCGGCCGCATGGCTTTATGCCCCTTGCGCGCCTATATAGGGCAAACGAGAACAAAAAGAGATTCGTCAAGCCGTGACACCGGCCGAAGCAGCACGCGCTAGCAACCCGATCACCAGCCAGTTCGGCCGGCGCGATGTCGACTACCTGAAGGGCCTCAACGAGGAACAGCGCGATGCCGTGCTGACCACCGACGGTCCGCTGCTGGTGCTGGCGGGCGCCGGGACCGGCAAAACCCGCGTGCTGACCACCCGCATTGCCCATATCCTGAAGACCGGCAAAGCGCGCGGCGGCGAAATCCTGTCGGTGACCTTCACCAACAAAGCCGCCCGCGAAATGAAGGAGCGCATCGCGCACCTCGTCGGGCCGAGCATTGAAGGCATGCCCTGGCTCGGCACATTCCACTCCATCGGCGCGCGCATTCTTCGCCGCCATGCTGAGCTCGTCGGCCTCAAGTCCGATTTCACCATTCTCGATACCGACGATCAGGTTCGGCTGATCAAGCAATTGCTCGAAGCCGACAACATCGACGAGAAGCGCTGGCCCGCCCGCCAGTTCGCCGGCATGCTCGACAACTGGAAGAACCGCGGCATGCTGCCCAAGGACGTGACGCCGGGCGAAGCGGGCATCTTCGCCAGTGGCCGGGCGGGCAAGCTTTACGCCGACTACCAGAACCGGCTGAAGACGCTGAACGCCGTCGACTTCGGCGACCTGCTGCTGGAAGGCATCCGGCTGTTCCAGGAGCATCCCGACGTGCTCGCCGAGTATCACCGACGGTTCCGCTACATGCTGGTGGATGAGTACCAGGATTCGAACGTCGCGCAGTATCTGTGGCTGCGGCTGCTGGCGCAGGGCAAGCCCGCGCGCGAGGCCAATATCTGCGTGGTCGGCGACGACGACCAGTCGATCTACGGCTGGCGCGGCGCCGAGGTCGACAACATCCTGCGCTTCGAGAAGGATTTCCCGGGCGCCAAGGTGATCCGGCTCGAACGCAATTATCGCTCGACCAGCAATATTCTCGCGGCAGCCTCGCACCTCATCGCGCACAATGAAAGCCGGCTGGGCAAGACGCTGCAGACCGATGTCGGCGAACGGGGCGATCCGGTCGGCGTGACCTCGGTGTGGGACAGCGAGGAAGAGGCGCGGCAGGTCGGTGAAGAGATCGAGCAGTTGCAGCGCCATGGGTCGAGGCTCAACGACATCGCCATCCTCGTGCGCGCCTCGCACCAGATGCGCGAGTTCGAGGAGCGCTTCATCACGCTCGGCCTGCCCTATCGCGTCATCGGCGGCCCGCGCTTTTACGAGCGCAAGGAAATCCGCGATGCGCTGGCGTACCTGCGCATCGTCTCCAACCCCACTGACGACCTCGCCTTCGAGCGCATCATCAACGTGCCCAAGCGCGGCATCGGCGACAGCACGATTAAAATGCTGTTCGATACGGCACGGCTGACCAGCCAGCCGCTATTCAACGCCACGCGCACCCTGCTCGAAACCGAAGAGCTGAAGCCCAAGCAGCGCACCACGCTGCGCGAGCTCATCGGCCAGTTCGACAACTGGTCCGACCGCGCCCGCACCATCCCGCATGCCGATTTGGCGCAGGAGGTGCTGGACGAGAGCGGCTACACCGCCATGTGGCAGGAGGACAAATCGCCCGACAGTCCGGGCCGGCTCGAAAACCTCAAGGAACTCGTCAACTCGATGGCCGAGTTCGAAACGCTCGGCGGCTTTCTCGAGCACATCTCGCTGGTGATGGACCGCGACACCGGCGAGGCCGACGACGCCGTGTCGATCATGACGCTGCATGGCGCCAAGGGGCTGGAGTTCGACACCGTGTTCCTCCCCGGCTGGGAGGAAGGCCTGTTCCCGAGCCAGCGCTCGATGGACGAAGGCGGCCGCGCCGGCCTCGAGGAGGAGCGCCGCCTCGCTTATGTCGGCGTCACCCGCGGCAAGAAGCGCGTCCGCATCTCGCTGGCGCAGAACCGCCGGCTGCGCGGCCTCTGGCAATCGGCCCTGCCCTCGCGCTTCCTCGACGAGCTACCGGCGGAAGCCGTGGAGGTCAAGGACACCGGCTCCGCCTATGGCGGCTACGGCTATGGCGGGCGTTCGTCATCGCGCTTTTCCACCGCCGACCCGTTCGACAGCGTCTACGAGACACCCGGCTGGCAGCGGGCCCAGCGGCAGGCCAAGGACCGCAAGGGCGGCGGCCCGCTCACCATCGACGGCGATCTCGTCGCGCGCTCGACCGATGACGGCCGCGGCAGCAAATACAGCGTCGGTGAAAGGGTGTTCCACCTCAAATTCGGCTACGGCCGCATCGACAGCCTGGAGGGCAACAAGCTCACCATCGAGTTCGAAAAAGCCGGCCGCAAGAAGGTGCTCGATAGCTTCGTGACGAAGGGGTGAGGCGCGGCGCGTGGCGCCAGTCTTGAACGGCCACGACACTTGTCGTATATTGAACTGACAGTTGTCGGAGCCTTGCCATGAACACACCATCGTCGGAACTCCGACTGCTGGAGCAAACCTCAAGCCTCATGGGTGGTCCGAAGACCATGGGCCGCAGGATCCATAGCCGCATGGACGCGCATGACGTGCTCGGTCAGGGCATCAAGGCGGCCTCCCTGCGTCACTTGGTTGAGAGCTTTGTCGTCTTGCATTTTGATGCATCGGTCGAAAAGGCAATCGGGCTGAGCTACCGAACCTATCTGCGTGGCAAGGAAACTCCCGATCGTCCGCTAAGCGTCGAGCAGAGCGGTCGCGCCTGGAAGTTTGCTGAAATTCTCACCCGGACAACCGCGATGCTCGGCTCGCAGCGGGATGCCGAAATCTGGCTTGAGCGCCCCGCACTGGGGCTCGACAGTCGCAGGCCGATCGACCTGATGAGCACGCCGGCTGGGCTGGAGCTGGTGGAAACCTATCTCGGCCGTCTCGAATACGGCGTTTACACGTGACGCCACTGCCCGCCCTGCTGGGCGGCAGCGAGTTGGTCATCTGGCGGCTCGACACGGCGCCGCATGCCGCAACGTGGGACAGCGGCGAAGGCGCCTATCTGTTCGGCGGTCGCTGGAACAGTCGCGGCCACAGGGTCGTCTATTGCTCGCTAGACGCATCGACGGCCACGCTCGAAGTTGCGGTTCACAAAGGCTTCGACGTTCTGGACCGCGTCCCCCATGTCCTGACCTCGGCCGTTGTGCTCGATCCGGCCGACGTCTTCATCGTAGAACCCGAAGACATTCCTAATGCTAACTGGCTTCGTCCCGGCCAGCCGAGTGCGGGCCAACAGGCATTCGGCGACGGCCTGCTGGTCGCCTATCCGTTCGTCGCGATCCCGAGCGCCGTCTCGCCGCACAGTTGGAACTTGTTGATTTCGATCCCCGGTGCGAACGGCCGATATTCGCTTCGGGCGCAAGAGCGCTACGCCCTCGACACGCGATTGAACGCACCGCTCCCCTAGCGCCACGCTTCACCCCTGCGGCGTAACCGCCTCCCGCGCTTCGCTGGCTTTGGCGGTGTTCTTGCCGAGCTGATGCTCGCGGAAAATGATGAACAGGCCCGAGGCGACGACGATCAGGCCGCCGATCAGCATGAACCAGGTCGGCACGTCGCCGAAAAAGAAGAAGCCGATCAGCACCGAAAAGATCAGCGACGTGTATTCGAACGGGGCGACGACGCTCATTTCGCCGTGCCGGTAGCCCTCCGTGAGCAGGACCTGCGCGATACCGCCGCAGAGGCCCGCGCCGACGAGACAGGCGACCTGCAGGGCGGTCGGTGTGACCCAGCCGAACGGCAGGGTCAGCGCGGCGATGATCGTCGACGAGATCAGAAAATAGATGACGATGGTCGATGACCGCTCGCGCTGCACGAGCTGGCGGACCAGCAGCATGGCGACAGCGGCGCAGACGCACGCCGCCAGCGCCGCCCCGATGCCCAACAGCGCCTCATTGTCGATGCCGCTCTGTTGGAGTGTCAACTGCGGCCAGGCGATGACCACGACGCCAATGAAACCGACGACCACGGCGCTCCAGCGGTAGAGGCGCACCGTTTCGCCCATGAACAGCGCCCCGACGACGACGATCATCAGCGGCGTGGCGTAGTTGAGCGTGACCGATTCCGGCAGCGGCAGCGCCGCGAGCGCGTAGAAGCCAAGCCACATCGAGGCGGTGCCGACGAGGCCGCGCCAGATCTGCCCGACCACCGAATGGGTGATGAAGAGCTGCCTGAGCCCGCCCTGCCAGGCGACGAACGCAATGACCGGCGGGATGCCGAACAATGAGCGGAACAGCACCAGCTCGCCGGTCGGAATGCCGTCGCAGGCCTTGAGCAGGCTCGACATCACGAGGAACACCAGCACCGAGGCGACCTTGTAGGCGATGCCGACGAGCGCGCCGCGGCTTTGCGAAGGGGCCGGCGCGGTGGTCGTGGGCATCGTGGGTCCCGCTGTTGCGTGTGAGCTTCGGCCTTAGCGCGACGACGCGGGCCTGTCACCCCTCGCGCCCCGATTTGGCGCCGCTGCCATTCCCGTTGACATCATCCCCCTATCCCGCAACAAACCGGGCGAACCTGGATATTGCCCCATGCCCCTCAGCCAAATTTCGGTCCCGCTCACCCGCGAGCAGGCGTTCGCGCTGGTCGACGCGGTGATGGAACGCGACGACCTGGCACTGACGGCGTCGGCGCACGAAGACCTCAAGACCGGCGAATGGGTGTTCGAGGCGACGACCGAGATGCTGCCCGACCTCATTGCCTTCGAGGAACTGGCGCAGCACACGCTGGGCGGCGCGGTGGATTTTTCCATTGCCGCCATCGACACCGAAACCAACTGGGTCGCCAAATCGCTCGAGGGGCTGAAGCCGGTGACGGCAGGCGGTTTCTACGTCTATGGCAGCCACGAGGATGCGCCGCCGCCGGGCGGGGTGATCCCGATCCGCATCGATGCGGCGCAGGCGTTCGGCACCGGCCACCACGAGACCACCACCGGCTGCCTCGAAGCCATCAGCCTGACCCTTCGGCGCGGCCGGCCGCAGCGCATGCTCGACGTCGGCACGGGGACCGGCGTGCTGGCTATTGCGCTCGCCAAGCGCACGCACCTGCCGGTGCTGGCGACGGACATCGACCCGGTGGCGACGGCGACCACCATTGCCAACGCCCACGACAATGGCGTCGGTACGCTGATCCATGCCGCGACCGCGATCGGCATGAACCATCCGCTGATCCGCAAATCGCGGCCGTTCGACCTGATCGTCGCCAATATCCTTGCCGCGCCGTTGGCAGCGCTCGCCCCGGCCATCGGGCGGCACGCCGCGCGTGGCGCGACGATCATCCTGTCCGGCATTTTGCTGACCCAGGCGCAGCGGGTCATCGCCGCCTATGGCCGGCAGGGCATGATCCTGCGCCGCCGGCTCAACCGCGGCGAATGGGCGACGCTGATCCTCGAACGGCCCTGAGCGGCACTGCGAAAAACAAAATCCCCGGAGGCGATCCGGGGATTTGGAAACGTCTGCATGGGACGCTTTGGAGAAGGCTTCAGTTCGGCCGCTTGGTGAGGGCGCCGAGCAACTGGTATTCGTACGGCCGGGCGATCTGGCGGGTGGCTTCGCGGTTGCGCGCGCCGACCACGCCTTCGAGGGCCTTGCGGAAATCGGGACGGGAACTGTTGGTGGTCTGCATGTTGTTTTATCGATCTAGGACATTGGCCGCTTCTGCAGCCACGCGCTAAATAGTCTTCTCAGCTCCGCGGGAAAAGGCGGCATTGGGCAACCCAGCCATGCCGTCATCGCATCCCCCGCTAACAAGAAATGAATCATGGCGAACAACGATTTCGGCCCGGCCCGCTTCCAGACCTTCAATACCAAGACGTCGCCGAAAACGGTGGCGCCGCGCCTCAAGGCGCTGCGGGCGGCCATGGCCGATGCCGGGCTCGACGGCTTCCTCGTGCCGCGCGCCGACGCGCATCGCGGCGAGTCGGTGCCGCCGAGCGAGGCGCGGCTGGCCTACATGACGAGCTTCACCGGTTCGGCCGGCATAGCCGTGATAGGCAGCAAGAAGGCCGGCCTGTTCATCGATTCGCGCTACACACTGGCCGCCCCGATGCAGACCGACACCAAGCTGGTGACGGTGATCGAAACCGGCCAGGGCGCGGTCGATGCGCGGATCGGCGATTTCGTGCCCGCGGGCGGGAAGCTCGGCTTCGACCCCTGGCTGCATACGCCGGGCGAGATCAAGGACCTGACCGAAAAGCTGGCCGGCAAGGTGACGCCGGTCCCCTCCCCCAACCTCGTCGACCAGATCTGGACCGACCGTCCGGCGCCGCCGGCCGCGCCTGTCGAGTTCCTCGGCCACAACCGCGCCGGCCGCACACCGGACGACAAGCTGGCGGAAGTGCGGAAGGCGCTGGCGGCCGAGAACGCCGACGTGGTGGTGCTGACGCTGCCTGAATCGATCAACTGGCTGTTCAACATGCGCGGCCGCGACGTGCCCAACGTGCCGGTGATGCTGGCCTTCGCGCTGGTGCCCAAGAGCGGCAAGCCGACGCTGTTCGTTCACGGCGAAAAGATCACGCCGGAGCTGAAGCAGGGGCTGGCGGGCATCGCCAAGGTGGCGGACGTGTCGACCCTGATGGCGGAGCTGCGCAAGCTCGGCGCGGCCGACAAGCGGGTCTGGATCGACCCGGCGACGGCGCCGCTGGCACTGGTGTCTGCCGTGGCGGGCGTCTCGGATGCGGTGATCATCGAAAAGCGCGACCCGATCCTCCTGCCCAAGGCGAAAAAGAACGACGCCGAGATCGGCGGCATGAGGGAAGCGCACAAGCTCGACGCGGTGGCGCTGGCCAAATTCCTCCACTGGTTCGATCAGGAGGCGCCCAAGGGCAAGCTCACCGAGATCGGGATCGTCGAAGCGCTGGAGCATTTCCGCCGCGAGGAGCCGAGCTGCATCGATGCGAGCTTCGATACGATTTCGGGCGCCGGGCCGAACGGCGCCATCGTCCACTACCGCGTGGACGAGCAGTCCAACCGCACGCTGAAGCCGGGCGAGATCATGCTGCTCGATTCGGGCGCGCAATATCTGAGCGGCACCACCGACATCACCCGCACCATGTTCACCGGCAAGGCGACCGCCGAGCAGAAGGACCGCTTCACCCGCGTGCTCAAGGGCATGATGGCGCTGTCGATGCAGAAATTCCCCAAAGGCACCTCGGGCGCGCAGCTCGATGTGCTGGCGCGGCAGTTCCTGTGGCAGGACGGCGTGACCTACAACCACGGCACCGGCCATGGCGTGGGCGCCTTCCTCGGCGTGCACGAAGGCCCAGCGGGATTTTCGCCGCGCTACCCGACGCCGCTCGAGGCCGGGATGATCATTTCCAACGAGCCCGGCTACTATAAGGCGGGCGCCTACGGCATCCGCATCGAGAATCTCGTTCTGGTGACCGAGAGCGCGGTGGGCGATGGCGGCTATCTGGAGCTCGAGACGCTGACGCTGGTGCCGATCGACCTGCGGCTGGTCGACGAAAAGCTGCTGACACCAGCCGAGAAGGACTGGCTCAACGGCTACCACAAGCGCGTGCTGCGCGAGATCGGGCCGGGCGTGACGGGCGCCGTGAAGACGTGGCTGAAGGAAGCAACGCGCGCGATCTGACGGCGGCGGAGGCGGCTCGCGAGGGCCGCCTCAGTTCACGCTGAACGGATCGTACTGCAGCAGCCAGCTCAGCAGCCAGTTTTCGCCCTCGCCGAGCGAGGCGATGTCGTCGACCTTCCAGCCGTCGGGGTCCTTGACCAGCGACAGGCTGAGCAGCGTCGCGTGGTCGAAGTTGGAGAAGGCGACGGTGACGAGCGCCTTGTTCTTGATCACGATCGGCGTGCCGATGCTCAAATCCATCAGCAGCGAGTGCTGGGCGTTGATGAACGGGTTGAAGCTCAGCGCCGGCGCGATCGGCCCGGTGCCGGGCTGACTGTTCTCCCCATGGTCGAGGATGTTGGCGGCGGCTTTGGCGGCGTGGCCCGAAACGAGGCCCTTGAGCCGCTCGGAATAGTATTGCGTCGGGTCCTGCCCGGCGGCAGCGCCCGGCGTCTGGTACGGCGCATAGATCGCCGCGACCAGCGCCTGCGGATCGTCGAAGGCGAAGGCCGGGGCGCTCAGCAGCGCCAGCATCAGGCCGAAAAGGATCGCACGCATCTGTCTGCCCCATTGCGAGTATGGGGGCAGACCTAGAGGTACCGTAAGGCAGAAAGGCGGCGGGCGGATTACCGTGCCGTAACCTCCCGGTCGCTCACTTGGGCAGCGGCGCCGACATGATGGCCTTCAGCGAATAGGGGAAGTCCTTGTTGTCCGACGACACGTCGTCGATCTTCCAGCCGTCGGCCTCCTGCACCAGCGTGTAGCGGAGGTCCTCGGCGCTATCGAGGTTCTTGAAGGTGACCTCGACCTCAGCCGTGTCACCGGTGATCGCGGCATCGCCGATCTTGAGGTCCGAGAGCTGATAGTCCTGCCCGTCGACATAGGGGTCGAAATCGAGCCGGCCCATGTCGTCGCCGGCCTCCCTGGCGTCGGCGTCGAACAGCGTGTTGAGCGCCTTCGAGCGCAGCACGCTCTCGTCCCAGGTGCTCCAGTCGAAATCGTCGCCTTTCGAATAGGGCGCGTAAAGCGCTTCGATGAGCGCCCTGGGCGTGTCGAAGGCGAAGGCGGGAATGACGGTGGTGGTGAGAAGGAGGAGCGAAATGGCGATGCGACGCATGGCGGTCCTGCGAATGGGTGAAGCAATGGCCGAGACGTAGCCGCCGCTCCCCGAACGCAGGCTGAACGCGCCGGCTATTGCTGCTTCACCAGCGTCAGCCAGCCGTCCTCGTCGAGCACGGTGAGGCCGAGCTCGGTCGCCTGCTTCAGCTTGGAGCCGGCGCCGGGACCGGCGACGACGATGTCGGTCTTGGCCGACACCGAACCCGCGACCTTGGCGCCCAGCCGTTCGGCCATGGCCTTGGCCTCGCCGCGCGTCATCTTTTCGAGACTGCCGGTGAACACCACGGTCTTGCCGGCAACCTGCGAGCCGGCCGACACGGTGACGATGTAGGGCTTGGGGTGCACCTGCGCGAGGAGCGCATCGAGCACGGCATCGTTCCGCTCATTGCCGAAAAAACCGATCAGCGCCTCGACCACCGTGTCACCGATGCCGTCGACCGAGGGAAAGACCGAATGCGGATTGTCGCGATGGGCCGCGGTCTCCTTGCCGACGCGGATGAACTCCTCGATGGTCGAGAAGGTCCTGGCGAGGACGGCGGCCGTGGTCTCGCCGATGTGGCGGATGCCGAGCGCGAAGATGAAGCGGTCGAGTTCGGGCTCGCGGCGCGCATCAATGGCGGCGAACAGCTTGTCGAGGCCCTCATAGTTGCGGTCCTCGACGCCGCGAACGTTCTTGCGCGTCTTGCCCGAGGCAGCCTCGCGCACCCGCGCCTGCTCCTCGCGCCGCTCGGCCAACGCCTGCTGCACCGCGGGGCGGCGATCCCTGAGGGTGAAGATATCCGCGGCGGTCTTGACCAGCCCGGCGTTGAAGAAGAGATCGATGTTCTCGGCGCCCAGCCCCTCGATATCCATCGCGCCGCGGGCGACGAAATGGCGGAGCCTCTCCACCGCCTGCGCGGCGCAGATCAGCTCGCCCGTGCAGCGGCGGCGGGAATCGAGCTTGCCGGTCTTTTCGTTCAGTTCGCGGACGGCCGGTGAACCGCAGACCGGGCAGACATGCGGGAACTCGTATGGAACGGCGTTCTCGGGCCGCTTCTCCAGCACCACCTTGACGATCTGCGGGATCACGTCGCCGGCGCGCTGGATGACCACCGTGTCGCCGACGCGCACATCGATCTCGGTCTCGCCGCGGATCGGCAGGCCGTTGCTGTCGCGCCCGGCGATATAATCCTCGTTGTGGAGCGTGACGTTCTCGACCACGACGCCGCCGACGGTGACCGGCGACAGCCGCGCCACCGGCGCCAGCGTGCCGGTGCGACCCACCTGGATATCAATGCGGTTGACGGTGGTGGTCGCCTGCTCGGCGGGGAATTTGTGGGCGATGGCCCAGCGCGGCTCGCCGGTGACGAACCCCCAGCGCTGCTGCAGGTCGAGCCGGTCGACCTTGTAGACCACGCCGTCGATATCGTAGCCGAGCGAGGAGCGCTTCTCCTCGATCAGCCGGTATTGCGCGAGGAGTTCATCCACCGATTTCGCCCGCACCATCAGCGGGCTGATTTCGAAGCCCCACTGCCCGAATTTCTGCACCGCGTCGTATTGCGTGGCGGCCGGCTCGGCGCTGGTGAAGCCCCAGGCATAGGCAAAAAAGCGCAGCTTGCGGCTGGCGGTGATCGACGGGTCCTTCTGGCGCAGGGAGCCGGCGGCCGTGTTGCGCGGATTGACGTAGTCCTGCCCGCCGACGGCGGCCGAACGCGCCTTCAGCGCCTCGAACTCGGCATAGGTCATATAGACCTCGCCGCGGATCTCGATGATATCTGGCCAGCCCTTGCCCTTGAGCTTGTGCGGGATGTCCGCGACGGTGCGGAGGTTCGCCGTGATGTCTTCGCCGACACTGCCGTCGCCGCGCGTCGCGCCCTTGACGAAAACGCCGTTCTCGTAGCGCAGCGACGCCGACAGGCCATCGATCTTTGGCTCGGCGGTGAACACCAGTTCGAGATCCTTGTCGCGCTCGAAAAAGCGCTTGCCGCGCTCGGCGAAGTCGATGACGTCCTGATCGGAATAGGCCTTGGCGAGGCTCAGCATCGGCACGTCGTAGCGGACCTTGGCGAAGCCTTCGACCGGGGCTCCGGCGACCTTGTCGCTGAGGCTGTCGGGCCGCTTCAGCTCCGGGAAGGCGCGCTCGATCGCCTGATAGCGCCGCTTCAGCGCATCATAGGCAGCGTCGGTCATGCGCGGCGCGTCGGCCTCGAAATATTCGGCATCGGCGACGCTCAGCGTCTCGTGCAGGCGGCCGAGTTCGGTTCTCGCCTCGGTTTCGCTGAGGTCTTCGACGGGGCGGGGATCGGTGGTCATCGACGCAAACTCACGGTACTTCCGACAAGAGCTTGCCCGCGGCGGCGCGCGCCTCGGGCGTGATGGTGGCGCCGGCGAGCATGCGGGCGATCTCTTCCTGCCGTTCCTTGCCGGCGAGACGACGGACGTGCGTGCGCATAAACGCCCCCTCCTCGATCGCCTGCTTTTCGATGAACAGATGCGTGTCGGCGCGCGCCGCGACCTGCGGCGCATGGGTGACGGTGAGCACCTGCACCTTGGTAGAAAGCCGTTTCAGCCGGCGGCCGATGGCGTCGGCCACCGCGCCGCCGACGCCGGTGTCGATTTCGTCGAAGATCAGCACCGGGGCCGACCCACGATCGGCCAGCACCACCTTGAGCGCCAGCAGGAAGCGGCTGAGCTCGCCGCCCGACGCAACCTTCATGATCGGCCCGGGGAGCGTACCCGGATTGGTCTGCACGTTGAACGCGATCTGGTCGAAGCCGGCGGCCGCGTAGCGCGTCTCGTCCACCTGCTGGTCGATGATGAATTTGGCCGCGCCAAGCTTCAGGTCGGGCAGTTCCGCCTCGACTGCCTTGCTCACTGCCTTGGCGGCTTTCGTGCGGCCTGCGCTGAGCTTGCGGGCCGCCTTGCGATAGGCTTCGCGCGCCACCTCGACATCGGCTTCGAGTTTGGCGAGCGTCGCCTCGCCGCTCTGCAGCGCCGCGAGTTCCGCGCGATATTTTGCCAGCACCGTCGGCAGTTCATCGACGATCACGTGATGCTTGCGCGCTGCGGCGCGCAACGCGAACAGCCGGCTCTCGACGTTCTCGAGCTCTGCCGGGTCGAACGCCATTTCACGCTTCAGCGTTTCGATCGCCTCGGACGTGCGGTCGAGGGCATTGAGGCTGGCGTCGATCGCTTCGATCAGCGGCTGGAACACTCCCTGCCCGTTGTCGGTCTTACGCATCAGCCGCCGCATCAGCCCGGCCAGCGCGGGCGCCGGCGCATTGGGACCGCCGACGATCTCCTCGGCGTCGCGCACCTCATCGGCAGATTTTTCGAGCTGCATCAGCCGCGCCCGCTTTTCGGCGAGTTGTTCCTCCTCGCCGGCCTCGGGCGCGAGTTCGGCCAATTCGTCGACGACGTGCCGCGCATAGTCCTCACGCGCCTGCGCCTCGGCGATCATGGCGCGCTGCGCCGCAACCTTCGCTTCGGCGTCGGCGAAGGCGGCGTAAGTCGTGCGGGTCGCCGCAACCTCGGCATCGAGACCGCCGAAGGCATCGAGCAGCGCCCGGTGCGTCGCCGCATCGACCAGCGCGCGGTCATCGTGCTGGCCGTGGATTTCGATGAGCTGGCTGCCGATCGACTGCATCAGCCCGGCGCCGACCGGCTGGTCGTTGATGAAGGCCCGGGTGCGGCCGTCGGCATATTGCACGCGGCGCATGATCAGTTCGGCGTCATCGGCGATTTCATGGTGGCGCAACGCGACGCGCGCCGGATGATCGACCGGGAGCTGGAGGATCGCCACCACCTGCCCGCTCTCCTGCCCATGCCGGACCAGCGAGGCGTCGCCGCGCCCGCCAAGCGCCAGCGTCAGCGCATCGAGCAGAATGGACTTGCCCGCGCCGGTCTCGCCGGTGAGCGCGGTGAGCCCCCCTTCGAGCCCGATATCGAGCTGATCGATCAGCACGATGTTGCGAACCGAAAGGGCGCTCAGCACGTGAGGTCAACTCCAGACGCGGAATGCGAACAAACTAGCAACTAATGGTGGAAAAATCCACTGCTTGATGCAGATGAGCAGGTGGCGCCCGACCTAATGCACAATGTCATTCCCGCGCAGACGGGAATCCAGACGGAGTGTACGGCTGTCCGAGAACCCGGTCTGGAATCCCGCCTCCGCGGGAATGACACAGTGGATTACAGGCAGCTACCTGGCTGAGGCGCGGGAGCCTCAGACCTTCGGTGCGGCGATGGTCGTGCTCTTGGCCGAATCCGGCGGCGCCTTGGCCGGAGCCGACGGGGCCTTCACCGACGCCGCGAGCGTGCTGGCGCTGTTCATCTTGGGCTCGAGGCCCTGCTTCTGCAGCAGGTCGTAGGCTTCCTTGTACCAGTCGCTGGCCGGGTAGTTGTGGCCGAGCACCGCGGCCGCCGTCTGCGCCTCGGCGACGAGGCCCAGAGCGAGATTGCATTCGGTCAGGCGGAACAGCGCTTCCTCGATGTGCGTCGAGGTCTGGTACTTGTCGACGACGGCGCGGAAGCGGTTGATCGCGGCGGCGTATTGGCCGTTGCCTTCGTAGTAGCGGCCGACCGACATTTCCTTTCCCGCGAGCTGGTCGACGGCGATCACCATTTTGTCGCGCGCATCCTTGGCGTAGTCGCTGGTGGGATAGTTGGCGATGAGCAGCGTGTAGGTGTCGATGGCGTTCTGCGACGTCTGCTGGTCGCGCGTGATGTCGGTGATCTGCGCGAAATAGGCGGTGCCCTTGAGGAACAGCACATAGGCCATCTGGTCGGACGAGGGGAACAGCGCCATGTAGCGGTCGGCCGCGAGAATCGCGTCGTCGAAATGCGACGTGCGGTAGTTCGCGTAAACCTCCATCAGCTTCGCCTTCTCGTTGAACTCCGAGTAGGGATGCTGACGTTCGAGCTTCTTGAGGTCGTCGAGCGCGCTGTTGTAGCGCTGCTTGTCCATGTTCGACAAAGCCGACGCATAAAGGGTCTCGGGCGCGATGATCTCCTCGTCCTTCATCTTGGTCGGCCCGAACATCGAGCAGGCCGCAAGGAACAGGACGACGCCGCCGATCAGGGCAAACTTGCCCAGCCGGCTGGCCACCGCTGCAGAACTTTTATTCGTCACGAAAACGCCCCGACCTATTGGTTGCAGCATGTTAGCACCGGCTGAGCGGCCTAGACAGCAAATCCATCAAAACTGTGACGCGAACTCAGCCGACGGACCGCAGATACGGCCGAACTTCCAAGCCTTCCGGCATGTCGTTGAGCGCGTCGTAGCCGAGCGGCAGATCCTCGGCATAAACGATTTCGTAGTTCGCCTCGCTGGCGAACAGGCCGTGCAGCACCAGCGCATTGAGTGCGTGGCCGCCCTTGTACGAACGGAACCGACCATAGATCGGCAGGCCGCAGAGCGCGAGGTCGCCGACGGCATCGAGCAGCTTGTGGCGCACGAACTCGTCCTCGTAGCGCAGCCCGCCCGGATTGAGGATGCGGTCTTCGTGCACCGTGATCGAGTTGTCGAGCGACGAGCCGAGCGCGTAGCCGGCCTGACGGAGAATCTTGGCATCGCGGACGAAGCCGAACGTGCGGGCGCGCGACACGTCGGTCAGGTATTTGCGCGGCGTCCAGTCGAAGATCATGCGCTGGCGGCCGATGACCTTGCTGTCGAAGTCGATCTCGAGGTCGAGCATGCGGCCATTATAGGGCTCGAGAGCGGCCGAAGCTTCGTTGTTGCGCACGAGCACCTGGCGCAGGATTTTGAGGTAGCGGCGCGATTTGCTCTGGATTTCGAGGCCGGCCTTGAGGATGGCTTCGGCGAAGGGGGCGGCGCTGCCGTCGATGATCGGGCACTCGGGGCCGGTGACCGTGAGGAGCGCGTTATCGACGCCCATGCCCGAGAGGGCAGAAATCACGTGCTCGACGGTGGCGACGGAAACCGAATCGCCGAGGTCGATGGTGGTGCACAGCGTCGTGCGGGTGACGCGGGCGAAATGCACCGGCACCGGGCCGACGATCGATTCGTCTTCAAACCGGCGCTGGATGCGGTAGCCGGTGTCCACGGGGGCGGGTTCGATCTTGAGAGTAACAGGCTGCGCAGAGTGCACGCCGATGCCGCTGAATTCGAGCACACCGCCGACGGTGCGCTGGCGCGCAGATAGATCCTGCATGAGATACGTCTCCGACCCTTAGACACGCCGAGTCTTAACCAAAAAGAAACCGGCGCGGAAGCGCGCCGGTTTGGGGAAAACCCGTTCAGAAAACTCGATTAACCATGCTTCCGCAGGAACGACGGGATTTCGATGTGCTCTTTCTGCGGCAACTGGCGACCATGCGCGTCGAGCCGGCCGGCAGCACCCTCCGACGCCGTCGAAACGCCCGAGTTCCGGGCGGTTCCTGCCTCAATTGCGGCGCGCGCGGCGTTGTCGTCGGTGGTCCCGTACGACGTTTCTTCGAGCCCGGGATGCTGCGGCTGACGCAGGCCGAGACCGACATTGGACGCCAAACGCTTGAACAGCGCCCGGGCATTGCGGGGCTCGGCGTCCTGTCTTTCTTCGGCCGCGAGTGTCTTCCGCGCAACAGCAGGAAGTTCCTCCGTACGGGGCATGCGTCGCTGGCCCTCCGGCCGTTCAGCGTGCGACGGCACGTAAACGCTCGGAATCGGCTGTTCGGCCGCCCGAACCGGCTCTTCGATATGGTCGAGAGTCGAGCCGGGAATGTAGGGCTCGACCGTGATGCCATCGTCCTGCTCGTAGGACGCGTAGGACGGCTCCTGGTGGATCGCCTCGGCAACGGCCTGGCGGACGTCCTGCTCGAACTGCTGCGGCGCGGGAGCCGGGGCCGAATGGACCGGCTGCTCGTAGCGCGAGGGCGCCGAAATCTGCTGCGGCTCGACGGCGCGACGTACGGTGGTCGCCTGAAGCGGCGCGCGCGTGCTGTTGACCTTCATCGGCTCGAGCGCCTGGACCATCGTCGCATCGGTGCCGGTTGCGACCACCGCGACGCGAATCGTCCCGGTCATCTCGGGATCGTAGGTCGCCCCGAGGATGATGTTGGCGTCGGGGTCGACTTCCTCACGGATGCGGCTCGCCGCTTCGTCGACTTCATAAAGGGTGAGGTCCGGACCGCCGGTGATCGAGATCAGCAGGCCCCGTGCGCCCTGCATCGACACGTCGTCGAGGAGCGGGTTGGCAATCGCGGCTTCCGCGGCGTGGCGAGCACGATCGTCGCCCGAAGCTTCGCCGGTGCCCATCATCGCCTTGCCCATGCCGCGCATGACGGCGCGCACATCAGCGAAATCGAGGTTGATCAGGCCTTCCTTGACCATGAGATCGGTGATGCACGAGACGCCCGAATAGAGCACCTGGTCGGCCATCTTGAAGGCGTCGGCGAAGGTGGTCTTTTCGTTGGCGACCCGGAACAGGTTCTGGTTCGGAATGACGATCAGCGTGTCGACATGGCGATGCAGCTCGTCGATCCCATCCTCCGCAAGACGGGCGCGACGATTGCCTTCGAAGGTGAACGGCTTGGTGACCACGCCAACGGTCAGGATGCCCTGCTCCCGCGCCGCCCGCGCGATCACCGGCGCAGCACCGGTACCGGTGCCGCCGCCCATGCCCGCGGTGATGAACACCATGTGCGAGCCCGAGAGGTGATCGTTGAGTTCGTCGAAGCTCTCCTCGGCGGCGGCGCGACCGACCTCCGGATGGGAGCCTGCGCCCAATCCCTCGGTGACCGATACGCCGAGCTGGATGATGCGCTGCGATTTGCTGAGTGCGAGAGCCTGCGCGTCGGTGTTGGCGCAGACGAAGTCCACGCCATCGAGGCCCGACGCGATCATGTTGTTAACGGCATTGCCGCCAGCGCCACCGACACCGAACACGGTGATACGGGGCTTCAGTTCCTGGATGTCGGGAATGGCGAGGTTGATGGTCATCGAAGGCCCCAAGATTGGCGGATGCGACGATTGTTAGTCGCCAATTCGTTAACCGGTCCCTAACAATTCGAACCAAGGCCTTAACGTGAGGTGCAAAATGCAACACGCAAACAGGCCGAAGTTTACCGCCACTTCACCTTAAGGCGGAGGATCAGAAGCTGCTCCGCAGCCAGCTACCGACGCGGGCGAGGTAGCCATCGGTTCCGGTGAGCTTGGCCGCCTGCCGCGGTTCGGCGAACTCCTGCGCGCACACCTGCGGGTAGATCAGCATGCCGGCAACGGTCGCGAACGCCGCGCCGCGGGCCATTTCAGGCAGGCCGGAAATCCCCATCGGGCGGCCATTGCGGACATTGCGGGCAAGAATGCGCCGCGCCACTTCCGGCAGGCCGGTGAGCTCGCTGCCGCCGCCCGTCAGCACGAACCGGCGGCCGCAGACGTCCATCATGCCGGTCGCCTGCATGCGGTCGCGGATCGCGGTGAGAATTTCCTCGACGCGCGGCCGAAGGATGCGGGTGAGATGCGAGCGCGGAATCATGCCCGGCGCTTCGTCGGCCCCTGCCCCGACCGGCACGATCGAGATCATCTCGCGTTCGTCGGCCTGGCCCGGCAGCACCGAGCCATAGACCGTCTTCAGCCGCTCGGCGTCGGCGATCGAAACCGAGAGCTGGCGCGCGATATCGAGGGTCAGATGGTGCCCGCCGATGGCGAGCGCGTCGCAATAGACCGGATGACCATCGGCGAACACCGCGACCGTGGTGGTGGCGCCGCCGAAATCGACGACCGCGACGCCGAGCTGGCCTTCGTCGTCGACCAGCGTCGACAGGCCCGAGCCATAGGGCGTCGCCATCAGCGCTTCGATCTGGAGGTGGCACCGGTTGAGCACGAGCTCGATGTTGCGCATGGCGAGCGTTTCGGCGCTGATTACCGCGACGTCGACCGAGAGCTTTTCGCCGACGAGGCCGCGCGGGTCCTTGACGCCCTTCTGGCCATCGATGGCGTAGCCGATGGGCAGCGCATGGACGATCGAGCGTTCCGGGCGGACGCTGCGTTCGTTGACGGCGCGCAGCACGCGCTGCACGTCGGCCTTCTCGACCTCCTGTGCCCCGAGGTTGACTGTGGCGGAGAATGTTTCCGACCCAAGCCGGCCGGCCGTGACGTTGACGACCACCGACTGGACCGTCAGTCCAGCGGCGCGCTCGGCCATGCCGACGACGGTCCGGATCGCCTGCTCGGCCTGGTCGAGATCGGTGATGACGCCGCTCTTGACGCCGGCCGACGCGCCATAGCCGAAGCCGATGACCTCGGCGACATGCGTACGGCCGCGCAGCGACTTGCCCTCGGGACGTGGCACGAGGCGGGCAATGACGCAGCAGATTTTGGTCGAGCCGACGTCGAGCACCGAGATCAGCTCGGTGCGCCCGGGCTGCAGCGGCTTCAGCCGCGCGGTCATCATCTCGGTGATCATTGGATGTCGCTCTTTCCCGCCCGTTCGGCGGCCGTCTCGTATTCGGAATCGCCTTTGACGACGTGCTTGTTCTTCTTTTTCTCGTCGGCCCACGCCTTGGTGGAGAGCTCGCCCAGCTTCAGCTCCAGCATGCCGGGCACGCGCATATCGATGATGTCGATATCGCGATCGAGCAGCTGGTTTTCCTGCTGGTACTGATTGAGGCGCTGCAGCGCCTGCGCCACGCCGTTCTCGGGCAACTGGACGCGCAGGCCGGAATAGAAGATCAAATCCCAGCGGCGATCGCCGATACGGCTCAGCGCCGCGAGGTCTTCGGTGAGCGCCGGATAGGCGTCGAGCGCGTGGATCATCACCATGGCGTCGTCGGCAGCGCCCTCGCCCACCACCAGCGGCAGCTTGCTGAAGCTGCCATCGTCGACGGCGACCGGGCTGCCGTCCTCGTCGACGAGATAGGTCTTGTCGTCGATGCGCCAGCGCGCCATCGGCACCTTCTCGGTGACGCTGACGACGAGTTCGCCGGGATAGACCTTGCGGATCGAGGCGGTCTTGATCGAAGGAATGGCCTTGATGCGCGCCAGCGCCGCATCGGCGTCGTAAGTGAGCGTCGAAGTGCCGGGCGGGATCTGCAATTGCTGCAGGATCGTCGCTTCGCTGGTGAGCGTCTGGCCGGTGATGTTGATCTCGGAAATGCCGAAGCCGGCGCGGGCGGACTCCCCGATCGCGAGATTGTAGACGGCGATGGCGCCATTGGTGATCTGCTCACGCGCCTCATAGGCACCCGCGGCGCCAACCACGATGACGCCGGCGGCGACGGCCCGCAGCATCAGCCGGCGATGCAGCACCCAGGCGCGGCTGAGATTGATGCGGGCCGAACGGCCGATGCCGTTGAGCGGAACCGGGAGCTGACGCGGATCGACCAGTTGGGCGTCGGCAAAACCCCTGGCGCCTACCTGTTGCAACTCGCGTCCTCCACCATCCAGGTGACCAGCTCTTCGAATGAATGGCCCGCATGGCGCGCCTGTTCGGGAGCCAAAGAAGTCCCGGTCATGCCCGGCTGGGTGTTGATCTCGAGGCAGACGAGCTCGCCGTCTGCACCCGCACGGTCGTTGTAGCGGAAGTCGGTCCGCGTCACGCCTCGGCACCCAAGCGCAGCATGCGCCTTGAGCGCCATCTTCTGCACTTTGTCGTAAATTTTCGGTTGAACTTCGGCCGGAACGACATGCCGCGAGCCGCCAGCGGCGTATTTTGCTTCATAATTGTAGAAGGCGAGATCGGTGACGATCTCGGTGACCCCGAGCGCCACGTCGCCCATCACGGCGCAGGTCAACTCGCGGCCGGGAATGTAGCGCTCGACCATCAGCTCTTCCCCGCCCTTCCAGTCGGCGCCGAGGATTTCCTGCGGCGGATGGCTCTGGTCGGCCTTGACGATGAAAATGCCGTTCGACGAGCCGTCGGCGACGGGCTTGACCACATAAGGCGGCTGCATCACATGGGCGCGCCCGACTTCGGCCCGCGTCGCGATCACATGGTCGGTGACCGGAATGCCCGCGGCTTTGAACATGATCTTGGCCTGATGCTTGTCCATGGCGAGCGCCGAGGCGAGCACGCCCGAATGGGTGTACGGAATGCGCAGAAATTCGAGCACGCCCTGAATGGTGCCGTCCTCGCCGAAGCGGCCATGGAGCGCATTGAACGCCACGTCGGGCTTCACCCCGCGCAGCACCTCGGCGATGTCGTAGCCGACATCGATCTCGGTGACGGCGTAGCCGGCGTTGCGCAGCGCCTCGGCGCACGCCTTGCCCGAGCTGAGCGACACTTCGCGCTCGTTGGAGAGCCCGCCTTTGAGGACGGCGACGTGCTTGCTCATCGGCCCAGTCCCATAAAGTCCTGGCGGTGGGGCAAGGCCCCTTCACCCGCCGCTTCGCGGCGACCTCTCCCCCAACGGAGAGGTAGCGATAGGGCGCGATCTTGCCTCTGCCTCACCTCTCCCTCGGGGGAGAGGTGGGAGGGCGCAGCCCTCCGGGTGAGGGGGCCTTGCGTGGGCCATTGCCGGAGCGGCCCCATCACACCATCCCCCGGAACGGCTCGCCATCCATGAACTCGTGGACTTCTCGGCCGGGGATGAAATGACCCATGCGGCGGACTTCCCAGCTCAGCCTGATGCCGTGCTTGTCGCGCACCTTCTGGCGGATGGTCTCACCGACGGTTTCCACCTCGAAGGCGTCGGCCTCACCGGTGTTGATGAGGAAGTTGGAATGCATCTCGCTCATCATCGCGTGGCCGAAAGTAAAGCCGCGCCCACCGGCCTCGTCGATCACCTTCCAACTGGAATGGCCTTCTGGATTCTTGAAGGTCGAGCCGGCGGTCTTGGCGCGGGTCGGTTGCGAACTCTCGCGCCGCTCGGTCACCGTGCGCATCTCTTCGAGGATCTTGGCCGGGTCGCCGGCAAAGCCCTGATAGGTCGCCGAGACGAACACCGCGCCCCGCGGACCGTTAGATTTGCGATAGAGATAGCCCATGTCTTCGTTGGTGAGCGTGACGATCTCACCCTGCCGCGTCACCGCGCGCAGCTCGACCATGCGCTGGCGTGTCTCGGTGCCGTAGCACCCGGCGTTCATGTAGAGCGCGCCGCCGATGCCACCCGGAATGCCGCGATAGAACCAGAGTCCATCGATGCCGGCTTCCGCCGATGCCGTCGCCACCTTGACGTCGGGCACCGCAGTGCCGGCGCGAACCCGGTGGCTGTCGAGAATGTCGATGGCGCCAAATCCCTTGGCCGGCAGCCGGATCACCACGCCATCGAGGCCGCCGTCGCGGATCAGGAGGTTCGAACCGAGCCCGATCACCGTGACCTTGATCTCGGCCGGCAGGTGCTTAAGGAACAGCGCCAGGTCGGCCTCATCAGCCGGCCGGAAGAACAGTTGCGCCGGACCGCCGACGCGCAGCGTCGTCATTTCACCCAGCGGCTGATTGGGGATCAACTGTCCCCGTATCTCGCCGACCCAGGAGCCGAGCGTCGGCAGCAGGTCGGGCCAGAGCGGCGCTTCGGTCATGGCAGCTCGGGCTCCTTGCCCATCAGCCGGCCGAGCTCGGCCGGCAGCGCCACAGCCCATTGCGTGATGTTGCCGGCGCCCAGCATCACGACGTAGTCACCGGCTTCGACACGGCTGGCGAGCAGCGGCGCCAGCGCCTCGGGGCGGTCGATGACCCGCGCATCGCGATGCCCGCGCGCCTTGAGGCGGGTGACCAACTCCTCGTGTGTCACGCCCTCGATCGGCTGCTCGCCGGCGGCATAGATCGGCGCCACAATCACCGTGTCGGCATCGTTGAACGAGGTGGCGAACTCGTTGAAGAGATCGTGGAGGCGCGAATAGCGATGCGGCTGTACCACGGCGATCACGTCCCGCCTGGTCGATTGCCGCGCGGCCTTCAGCACGGCAGAAATCTCGACCGGGTGATGACCATAGTCGTCGATGATCGTCACCCCGCCGACGACGCCCGTCTTGGTAAAACGCCGTTTCACGCCGGAGAAGCCGGCGAGACCCTTGCGGATCGCCTCGGCCGGCACCTTGAGCTGGTCGGCAACGGCAATGGCCGCCGTCGCGTTGAGCGCGTTGTGCTCACCCGGCATCGGCAGCACCAGCCCCTCGATCCGCAGGTGCGTCATGCGGATGCGGTCGCGAATCTCGACGGCGAAATGGCTCTGCCCGTCGATGATCTCGAGGTCCATCAGCCGCACGTCGGCCTGTGGGTTGCGGCCATAGGTGATGACGCGGCGGTCGCGGACGCGGCCAACCATTTCCTGCACCACGGGGTGGTCCGTACACATCACGGCAAAGCCGTAGAACGGCACGTTCTCGATGAAGGTCAGGAACGCTTCCTTGACGTGGTCGAAATCGTGATAATGGTCGAGATGCTCGGGATCGATATTGGTGACGATGGCGACGTCGGCCGGCAGCTTCACGAAGCTGCCATCGCTCTCGTCGGCCTCGACCACCATCCACTCGCCGTCGCCGAGCCGAGCGTTCGTGCCGTAGGCGTTGATGATGCCGCCATTGATGACCGTCGGATCGTAATTGGCGGCGTCGAGCAGCGTCGCGACCAGTGTGGTCGTCGTGGTCTTGCCATGCGTGCCGGCAATTGCAACGGCGTTCTTGAACCGCATGATCTCGGCGAGCATCTCGGCGCGGCGGACCACCGGCAGGCCGCGCGAGCGAGCCGCGGCAAGCTCCGGATTGCCCTTCTTGATGGCCGACGAGATGACGACCACGGCCGCATCGCGCAAATTCTCGGCGGCCTGGCCGATGGCGACATCGATGCCCATGGCACGCAGCCGGGCGACGTTGGCGCTCTCCGCGCTGTCCGAGCCATGCACCTTGTACCCCTTGTTGTGCAGGATTTCGGCGATGCCGCTCATGCCGATGCCGCCGATGCCGACGAAATGCACGGGACCGATGTTGCGCGGCATCTTCATGTGGTCTTCCCCTTGCCCGCGGCCGCTTCTGCAAGGCCGGCGAGTTGTTCGACTGCGTTGGGCTGGCCCAACGATTTGGCCGCCGCCGCTGCGGCCGTGAGGATCGCGGGATCACCGAAAAGTGAGGTCAAGCGATTGGCGAGCGAAGGTGGCGAAATGGTGGCCTGTTCGACGATCCAGCCACCCCGGGCGGCATCGACCACGAGCGCGTTGTTCTTCTGATCGCCATCGATCGAGCCGGGCAGCGGCACGAGGATGGCAGGCCGGCCGAGCACGGTGAGTTCCGCAACGGTCGACGCGCCGGCCCGCGCGACGACGAGATGGCACGACGACATCCGCTCCGGCAGATCGGAGAAGAAGGGTTGCAGCTCGACGTTCACATGCGCCTGCCGGTAGGCGTCGGCGACGCGGTCGAGATCCTCCGGCCGGCACTGCTGCACGATACGCAGGCGTGAGCGAAGCTCGGGCGACAATTCCGCGATGGCCGGCGGCATGAAGTCGGCGAAAGCCCGCGCGCCCTGGCTGCCGCCGAAGACCACGAGCCGGATCGGCGTGTCGGCGCTGAAGGGGTGATACGGCGAGCCGGCCACATCGCGAACCCGGTCGCGTACCGGATTGCCGGTAAGCACGCTCTTGCCGGCGAAGGGCTCGGCCTTCTGCGTCCTCGCAAAGCTCAGCGCGATCCGGCTGGCGTAGCGCGCGAGGGCCCGGTTGGCGCGACCCATTACCGCGTTCTGCTCGTGGAGGATGCCGGGAATACCGGCGAGCCGCGCTGCAAGGAAGGGCGGAAACACCGGATAGCCGCCGAAACCGATCACCGCGTCGGGCTGGATCGTCCTGAGCTTTCCCCAGGCGACGGCGGTCCCCCAGAGAATCTTCACCGCCGCGCGCGCGAACACCAGCGGATTGCTGACCGATGGCGTCGCCGACGGCACGATATGCACCTCGCGCGCCGGGAAATTGTCGCCGTACGATTGCACGCGATGGTCGGTCATCAGGTGGATGACGTGTCCTCGCCGGCGCAGTTCCTGCGCCAGCGCCATGGCCGGGAAGAGATGCCCTCCCGTGCCGCCCGCCATCAGAACGAAGACGCTCATTCAGCCGGCACGACCGCTGGGCTCGGCCGATGGGACGGCAGGCCGGTCGCCATGCGCTCTTCGGGTCGCTTGCGGGTGAGGGCCAGCATCAACCCCATGCCGAAGGCGATGGCGATGGTGGAGGTGCCGCCATAGGATACGAACGGCAGCGTCATGCCCTTGGGCGGGATCATGTTGAGGTTCACCGCGAGGTTGATCGCGCATTGCAGTCCGAACTGGATGGCGAGGGTCGACACCGCGAGCCGGGCGTAGAGCGTCTGCTGACGCTGCGCCCCCGACATCGCGCGCAAGACGATGAACACGATCAATGCGACGAGGCAGAGGCAGAACAGAATGCCGAATTCACCGGCCGCGGCCGAGAACACATAGTCGGCATGGGCGTCCGGGATGACCTTCTTGGCCATCGATTCACCCGGGCCGCGGCCGAACCAGCCACCCTCCAGCAGCGAGTTCAGCGCCTTGTCGACCTGATAGGTATTGCCGCCGCCCTCCGGATTGATGAAGGCGTCGATACGCTTGGCGAAATGCGGGAACACGTAATAGGCGCCGAACAGGCCGCCGATGCCGAGGCCGAACAGGCCGAAGATCAGGAACCACGAAATGCCCGACAGGAACAGCAGCGCCGCCCACGTCGAGAGCATCAGCGAGGTCTGCCCCAGATCCGGCTGCAACAGCAGCCCCGCGACGACCGACACCATCAGCACCGTGGCGATCAGGCGCGGGAACACGCCCTTTTTCTGCATCGCTTCGGAGAACAGCCAGGCGGCAATGACGGCATAGGCCGGCTTCACGAATTCGGACGGCTGGATGGTGTTGCCGGCAAAGCTGACCCAGCGCCGCGCCCCCTTGACCTCGGTGCCAAGCTTCAGCGTCAGCCAGAGGAACACGATCGACACCAGCAGCACGACGAGCGACGCCACCCGCGCCTGCCGATGCGTCATGAACGACACACCGATCAGCACCGGCAGCGCCAACAGATCGAACATCGCGTGGCGGATGATGAAGTGCCAGGGGCTGAGGCCGAGACGCACCGCCACCGGCGGGCTTGCGGCAAAGCTGAGCACCATGCCCACGGCCATCAGCAGGATCAGGGCCGACAGCAACTGCTTGTCGATCGTCCACCACCATTCGGCGATGGGTGTCTTGCGATCCCGTGCGAACATGCTTTTCGCCGCCCTGCCCGGCGGCTCCCTAACGCGATACTACGGCGCCGAGCATAGCCCCGGTTTGGTTAGCAAGGTGTGAGCGCGAGTCGCGTTCTGCGAGTCGGGTTGCCGGATGGAGGCATGAAACGTATCCTGGAAGTACGGAGAACGGCGATGAACAAGGTCTTTGCCATAGATGAGGACGAGCCGTTGAAACGGCTCGTCGCCAACGCGGAACCCGGCGAGCAGCTCGAGCTGACCGTGGAGGGAAAGGTCGTTGCCAAGGTCGTGCCGCAAGGACTGACCCCGGATGCCATTCAGGCCAACGCGACCCTCGAACGCATCGCCGAGCGCGCCAAGCACATGAAGCTCGACGGCGTTTCTATCAAGGAACTCATCGACGAGGGCCGACGATATTGATCGTCCCTTGACGCTTCGGTCGCGATTGCCTGGACCTTCGCCGACGAGCGCACTGACGCCATCATTGACGTTCTGCGCCGGTCCTTTGACGAGGGCGTCTGGGTGCCCGGCCATTGGCATATCGAGGTCGCCAACGTGCTTCGAGGTGCCGTTCGCGCCAAGCGGGCCACCGCGAGCGAGCGAGACGGCTATCTGGCCGACTTGAGCCGCATGCCGACAAAGATCGACGCGCAGACGATCGAGCGCGTCTGGTCGGACACTATTGAGCTTTCCGACCGGCATGACCTGACGATTTATGACGCCGTTTATCTCGAACTCGCCCGGCGCCTGCAATTGCCGCTCGCGACACTCGACAAACAACTCATCGCGGCGGCCCCTTCGGAGGGCGTCGCCGTCCTGCCTTAGCGCAGCTTCAACTCGCTCAGGCCGATCAGCGCCAGCACGAAGGAGATGATCCAGAAGCGGATCACCACCTGGCTTTCGGTCCAGCCCAGCATTTCGAAATGGTGGTGGATCGGCGCCATCTTGAAGACGCGCTTGCCGGTGAGCTTGAACGACAGCACCTGAACGATCACCGACACGGTTTCGAGCACGAACAACCCGCCGATGATCGCGAGAACGATCTCGTGCTTGGTGGCGACCGCAATCGTGCCGAGGGCGCCGCCGAGGGCCAGCGAGCCGGTGTCGCCCATGAATATCTGCGCCGGCGGCGCGTTGAACCACAGGAAGCCCATGCCCGCGCCGATGAGCGCCCCACAGAGCACGGCCAACTCGCCCGTGCCCGGCACGTTGTTGAGGAAGAGGTATTCCGAGAAGGTCGCCGAACCGACGAGATAGGCGATGAGCGCGAAGCACGCCGCCGCGACCATCACCGGCACGATGGCGAGGCCGTCGAGGCCATCGGTGAAGTTCACCGAATTGCCGGCGCCCACGATGATGAAGCCGGCAAAGATGTAGAAGAAATACCAGAGGTTGAGGCCGGTCCCTTTGACGAACGGGAACATCAGCGAATGGGCGATGTTGGGCTCGGCCACCGCCGACATGATGTAGGCGGCGATCAGCGCGACGATGCCTTCGATGGTCAGGCGTTGCCAGCCGGCAAAGCCCTTGTGCGACATCTTCTTGACCTTGAGATAGTCGTCGTAAAAGCCGATGGCGCCGAAGCAGATGGTGACGAACAGCACCGCCCAGACATAGATGTTCGACAGGTTCGACCAGAGCAGCGTCGAGATCACGGTACCGGCGAGGATCATCAGGCCGCCCATGGTGGGCGTGCCCTTCTTGCTCAGATGGCTTTGCGGGCCGTCCTCGCGGATCGGCTGGCCCTGCCCCTGCCGGACCCGCAGCCCGGCGATGATGCCCGGTCCGAACAGGAAGACGAAAAACAGCGCGGTAACGATGGCGCCGGCGGTGCGAAAGGTGATGTAGCGGAAGACGTTGAACGCTGTGACGCTCTCGCCCAGTTGGCCGAGGTAATAAAGCATTCGCGAACCGGTCTCCGTCCTAGGACTGGACGCCGAAGCGCTGCTTGATCTTTTCGACCAACGACGCGAGGCGAACGCCTTTGGACCCTTTGACCATAACAGCGTCGCCAAAGGCAAGGCTCTGGAGGATGGGTTCCATCAGGTCCTCGATGCGTCGCGCCTGCCCCCCGACCAGCGCCGGATCGAGGTTTGCGGCCAACGGCTCGATCGCCTTGCCGATGAGAAAAACTTTTTGTGCGCCGGTGGCTAAAACCGCCGGCTGCAGCGATTGATGAAGCTCGCCGCCCTGCGGGCCGAGCTCAAGCATGTCGCCCAGCACCAGCACCTTGCGGCCACTGGGGGCGACGGTGGTCGAGAACACCTCCATGGCGGCGTTCATCGAGGCGACGTTGGCGTTGTAGCTCTCGTCGACCAGCAGCAGCGGGGTGTCGGGCGGGCCGAGCCGGGTGACTTCGCCGCGACCCTCGGGCGCGCCGAACGCGGCGAGGCCGCGGAGCGCGACATAGCGGTCCACGCCGGCGATACATGCTACCGCCAGTGCGGCGGTGGCGTTGGCGATCATGTGGCGGCCGCGCACCTGGAGGTTGAGGTCGAAGACATCGGCGCCGTGCGTGACGCGTGCAAACGTCCGGCTTCCGGCAGTTTCGGCATCCTCGATGCGGTAGTCGGCATCGGGATCGTAGCCATAGGTGACGATGCGCTCGATGCCGGCGAGCCGCGCCTTGTTGAACAGCACATGCAGGTAGTCGTGGTCGGTGTTGAGCACGATCGTGCCGCCCGGCTCGAGCCCGAGGAAGATTTCGGCCTTCGCCTCGGCGATCTCGGTGACCGATCGAAAGAACTCCAAATGGGCCGCAGCGATGGTTGTAATGACCACAATATGGGGCCGAACCATGCGAACCAATGGTGTTATTTCGCCGGCATGGTTCATGCCGATCTCGAACACGCCGAACTGCGCCTCGCGCGGCAGGCGCGCCAGCATCAGCGGCACGCCCCAATGGTTGTTGAACGACTTGATCGAGTAGTGCGTCTCACCCGCCTGGTCGAGGACGGTGCGGATCGCCTCCTTGGTGGTGGTCTTGCCGGCGCTGCCGGTGACAGCGACCATCGTACCGCGGTTGCGGGCGCGGGCGGCGCGGCCGAGGGCGCGCAACGCTTCGAGCGGATCGGGCACGACGATCAGCCGCTCGCCGCCATACGCCTTGAACCACGCGTCCGACACCAGCGCGGCCGCGGCGCCCGCCTTGAGCGCCGCTTCGACGTAGTCGTGCCCGTCGAGGCTGTCGCCCTTGATGGCGACGAAGAGCGCATCCGGCTCAATGTCGCGGCTGTCGATGGAGACGGAGAGCAGCGGGCCGTCGGACAGGCCCTCGGGCCGTCCGCCGGTCGCGGTAACGGCTTCGGCGACGGTCCAGAGCGGATGCATCAGCGGCCTTTCAGGGTCTCCGCGACCACTTCGTGGTCGGAGAAGTGGTGCTTGGTGGTGCCGACGATCTGATAGTCCTCATGGCCCTTGCCGGCAATCAGCAACACATCGCCGGGCTGCAGCGACCTGACGGCGGACACGATGGCCTCGCGCCGGTCGCCGATCTCCCTGGCGCCGGGGGCGGCAGCCATGATCTCGGCGCGGATGGTCCTGGCATCCTCGGTGCGCGGATTGTCGTCGGTGACGATGACACGGTCGGCGCCGCGCGCCGCGATGGCGCCCATCATCGGCCGCTTGCCTTTGTCGCGATCGCCGCCGGCGCCGAAGACGACATGTAGCCTGCCGCTGGCATAAGGACGAAGCGACGCGAGCGCCGTTTCGAGCGCCACGGGCTTGTGGGCGTAGTCGACGAAGATCGCTGCGCCATTGTGCTCGCCCACGAGTTCCAGCCGGCCGCGGGCGCCCTTGAGGTGCTCGAGCGCACCGAGCGCCACATCCGGCGCCGCGCCGGTAGCCACGGCGAGGCCCAGCGCGACGATGGCGTTGGAGGCCTGGAACGCGCCGGTGAGCGGTAGCCTGAACGACACCGGCTCGCCGACCATGCGACCGGTGACGCGCTGACCGTAGCCTTCGTTGACGATGGAGCCGACCTCGAACCAGGCACCCTCGCGCCCGACGGTAAGCAAGGTGACGCCGCGACCGAGCGCCGCGAACATGAACGGCTCGTATTCCGGATCGTCGACGTTCACGACGGCCGCGCCGCCATCGACGATGAGGTCGGTGAACAGCCGGACCTTGGCGTCCCGGTAGGCCGCCATGTCGGCGTGGTAATCGAGATGGTCGCGGCTGAGATTGGTGAAGGCCACCGCGCTGAAGCGCACGCCGTCGACCCGGCGCTGGTCGAGCCCCTGGCTCGAGGCCTCCATCGCCACATGATCGATGCCCCGCGCCTTCAGCATCCCAAGGTCGCGGTGCAACGTCAGCGCGTCGGGCGTCGTCAGTTCGCCCGGAATGAGGCCGCTGGCGGTTTCGATGCCGACGGTGCCGACGCTCGCTGCGCGGAAGCCGGCCGCCTGCCAGATCTGGCGGACGAACGAGACGATCGAGGATTTGCCGTTGGTGCCGGTGACCCCCACGGCAACCGCCGGCTGCGGCGCAAACTGCCGCGCCGCAGCGCGCGCATAGGCGGCGCGCACGTCGGACACCACGACCACCGGCATACCGGGATCGGCGGTCGGGGCGCGGTCGGTGATCATCGCCGTGGCGCCGTTGGCGCGCGCCTGCGCCGCGAACGCGTCGCCATGGGTATGAAGGCCCGGGATTGCAAAGAACACTTCGCCCGGCCTGATCGCGCGACTGTCGGCATTGACGCCCTCGACCGTGAGCCGGGGCGGCTTGCTGCCGGCCCCTTGCAGCAACTCGGTGAGCGCGAATGACACGGGCAGGTCCTCGGCGACGGCGCTAGTGGAGTTCGGGAGGGACAAGTTCGGTATCCAGCATCGGATCGAAATTTGGACTGATTCCGAGCATCGGCGCCACTCGGGCAATAATGCGGCCGCTGGCCTCGCCGGCGTTCCAGCCGGCGGTATGGCCGCCCTGCCCCGGCTCGGTATGCGGGTCGTCGACCAGCACCATCATGGCATAGCGCGGATTGTCCATCGGGAACACCGAAGCGAACAGCGACAGCACGCGGCTCGAATCGTAGCGACCCTTGACCACCTTTTCGGCGGTGCCGGTCTTGCCGCCCGGCCGATAGCCCTGCGCGATCATGTTCATGCGCGAGCCGGAACCCGAGGTCGCGTTGAGGCGCATGATGTAGCGCATCTCGCGGCTGGTCTCGGGCGAGATCACCTGCTCATAGGTCTTCGCCGCTTCCTCGGGGCTGGTCTTGTACATGGTCGGCATGACCATCACGCCGTCATTGGCGAAGGCGCCCATGGCGCGCAGCATGGCGACCGGCGACACCGACAGGCCGTGACCGAAGCTGGCGGTGGCGGCGACGATGTCGGAAAAGGTCTTGGGAACGACCGGCTTGCGCGACTCCGGCAATTGCAGCGGCTCGGGCTCGTCGAAACCCATCTTGTGCAGGAAAGCCCGGAAGTTTTCCTTGCCCCATTGCTGCATGATCTTGATGGCGCCGATGTTCGACGAATACTGGTAGACCTCGGGCACGGTCAGCATGCGGTGCTGACCGTGGAAATCGTCGATGGTGAAGCGGCCGAAGCGCACGCCGTAGCGGGCGTCCATCTGGTCGGTGATCTTGACCTTGCCGCTGTCGAGGGCACCGGCGATGGTCACCGATTTCATGGTCGAGCCGAGTTCGTAAATGCCGGCCGTGATGCGGTTGAAGCTGCCGGTTTCAAGCGCTGACGCCGGATTGTTGGGGTCGAAATCGGGCAACGACACGAGGCCGAGGATCTCGCCGGTCTTGATGTCCATCATCACGCCGGCGGCGGCCGCGGCGCGATAGCGCGTCATCGCGTCTTCGAGCGCGTCGTGCATCACGTGCTGGACGCGCAGGTCGATCGAGAGGTTGACCGGCGCGAGATCGTTGCCGCGTGCGAGGCCGATGGACTGCAGCAGCGAGACGCCGTCGCCGTCGAGGGTCTTTTCGATGCCGGCGATGCCCTGGTTGTCGATATTGACCGCGCCCAGCACATGCGCCGCCTCGTTGCCGCCGGGGTAGAAGCGCTTGCTCTCGGTGACAAACGCCAGGCCGGGGATGCCGAGCTGCATGATCTTGTCTTCGATCACCGGCGTCAGTTCGCGCTTGATCCAGACGAAGCCCTTGTCGCCAGTGAGGCGCTGAGTCAGCCAGTCGACATTGAGATCGGGCAGCACGGAGTGGATGGCGGATGCGGCCTCGGCAGGATCGATGATGAGACGCGGATCGGCGAACAGCGACGGCACGCGGATATCGACGGCCAGTTCGAGCCCGTTGCGGTCGAGGATAGCAGGCCGGGTCGCGGTGATGGCGTCGCGCGCCTGCCCCTCGATGGTCGTGTCGGGCACCACCATGCCGAGCTGGATCAGGCGGCCGGCGACTGCGGCGAAGATCAGCGCCAGCATGGCAATGACCCACCGGATGCGCGATTTGGTGAGGCCGCGGCGAACCTTGCGCGCGCCATCGAGCGCGATCGGCAGGCTGTCCGCGTCGAGGGCGACCATCAGTTCGACTCCGAGATAATCTGCTGGATCGGATCGACGCCCGAATTGAGCGACTGGAACAACGAATCCAGCGCCTGCGTGTCGGGCGCCTTGAGCCGCATCGGCAGGGTGGTGAAGGTGCCGAACTGATCCTGCGACAGGGTCTGGAGATTGAGCTCGGCCGTATGCCGGTCGACGATCGGCGCGACATTGGCGGGCTGGTTGAGGAAGGCCCAGTCGGCCTTGAGCAGCGACAGGTCCGATTTCTGGCGCTCGATACTGCGCTGGAGCGCCGTTTTATCGCCGGCGATATCCTCGACCGAATATTTGAGCGAGTACACGCCGACCAGCGCGAAGATGCTGGTAATGACAAGCAGGATGTTCAGCGTGCGGATCATGCGGCGCCCCTGAAGCGCGGAACGCCGAGGCCGGCGAAGTTGACCTGCCGCGCCGGGGCGGCGGAGCGATGGCCGCTGCGCAGGATCGCCGAGCGTGCCCGCGGGTTGCGAGCGGTTTCGGCAGCCGAGGGCTTGACCGCCTTTGGAACGTCGATCCAGCGGCGCGCTTCGGTTGCAGCCTGCGGCAGGTGTCGCGATTGCGTCGGCGCGCCCTTGTCGGGGTCGAAGAAACGCTTGGCGATGCGGTCTTCGAGCGAATGAAAGGTGACGACCGCGAGCCGGCCGCCTTCGCCGAGCAGCCGCTCGGACGCGAAGAGGCCCTCGACCAGTTGGCCTAACTCGTCGTTGACCGCGATGCGGAGTGCCTGAAAACTGCGGGTCGCGGGATGCGCATCGCCGGGCTTGCGGCCAATGGCTTTTTCGATGAGCCGCGCCAGCTCGGTGGTGGTCGCGATGGGCTGCGCGGCGCGCGCCGCGACGATCGAATGGGCGATGCGGCGCGACTTGCGCTCTTCGCCATAGGCGAACAGCAGGTTGGCGAGCTCGGTCTCGTCGAGCGTGTTGACGAGATCGGCGGCGCTGTCGCCCTCTCCGGCCATGCGCATGTCGAGCGGCCCTTCGCGCATGAACGAGAAGCCGCGTTGGGCTTCGTCGAGCTGCATCGAGGAAACCCCGATATCGAGCACAACGCCATCGACCGGACCGGCCGCCAGCTCATCGAGTTCGGCAAAGGCGCCCGCTACGAAGCTGAACCGACTCGGAAATTGTCCAGTGAGCGCGTCGGCATAGGGCCGGATATTGGGGTCGCGGTCGATGGCGATGACCGACGCACCCGCTTCGAGCAGCGCGCGGGAATAGCTGCCGGCGCCGAACGTGCCATCGACGACGGTCGCTCCCTCGAGCGGCGCAAGCGCGTGGAGCACTTCGGCCAGCAGCACCGGCACGTGCGGCGTGCTCTGCTCGCTGGCGACCGGCTTGGCCATGACTGAACAACTCCACCCCCGGCCGACGGGCCGGTACGCATATCCGGCAACTTTGTCGGAGCGCGGTTGAGATTCCATTAAGCACGACGCGTCGGCAGCGGCGACGTCAGGCCCAGTTCTCGACGGCGAGCCCCGGCATGCGATCGAACTCGCGCCGGTTGTTGGTGACGAGGGTGAGGTTCAGCGAGCGGGCATGCGCGCCGATGAGCATGTCAAGGGGGCCGACCGGAGTACCGGCGCGAAACAGATGGGCCTTGATGTCGCCGAAGTGCTCGGCGGCAAGCGCGTCGAATGGCAACACCTCTATGGCCTCGAGAAACAGGGCCAGTTCCGCTAGATTGGCCGCCCTTCGCTGCGACCGCTCGGAACCGAACCGCAACTCGGCCAGCGTCACCGCCGAGATGCAGATATTGCCCTGATGTCGGACGAACTGGCTCACCAGACCTTCGTTCTGCCGGCGGATCGCGTAGATGCAGATGTTCGTGTCGACCATGAAGCCGGTCAATCGAACGGCTCGCGTTCCTCGGCGACGCCCTGATCGCGATCCGCGAGAAAGTCCGGATCGGCCAGGCTCGGCCGGGCGAAATACGCAGCCCAGTCTTTCCCCGGCTTTGCCGGCTTGATCAACAGGCCGCCATCCTCGGTTGGGGTGATGGTGACCTTCTTGACGTCCTCGGCAAAGGCCAGGTCTTTGGGGATGCGGATGGCCTGGCTGCGGTTGGATTTGAACACCGCGGCTTCGCGCGGCTTCGGCGGTGGCTCATGCCTGTTCATGCGCGCCTCCTTGTATATCCCATGGGATATACATACGCTCTCCGCGTCGCCCGCTCAAGCGAGGTCGCCAGTTGACCTGTAAGCCGGGTTCTGTAGGGCCGGCTTTCGCCGACGTGGTGACCATTCCTCTCGTGGCGCCGTTGCCGACGCCCTCAAGCAACCAACCCGGATGACCAGCCTCGAAAACCGGCCGGCGAAGGCGAGCCTTCCCCGCGTCACCCCTATTTGGTCTTGCTCCCGGTGGGGTTTGCCATGCCGTCCCTGTCGCCAGGTCCGCGGTGCGCTCTTACCGCACCCTTTCACCCTTACCCGGAAAACCGGGCGGTCTGCTCTCTGTGGCACTTTCCCTGGGGTCGCCCCCGGCGGCCGTTAGCCGTCACCGTATTTCGATGGAGCCCGGACTTTCCTCTGTGCTCACGCCCAGCGGTCACCCGGTCAACTGGCGAGCCGCCTTGTGCGGGGGAAAGCCGGCGCCGTCAAGCGGCGGGCTTGGGCGGTGGCAGGCGGTTGATCTGGTTATAGGCGAGATTGATCGCCTGCATGCGGTGGGTGGCGACGTCGATCAGTTCCTCCGGCACGCCCTTGGCGATCAGCCGGTCCGGATGGTGTTCGGCAACCAGCAGCCGGTAAACCCGCTTCACCTCGGCGCGATCGGCGCCGGGCGTGAGGCCAAGGACGAGATAGGGATCGACGCCGGTGTCGAGCACCACATGCTGCGCCGCGATCTGCTCGAAACGCGCCGCATCGAAACCGAAGATGTCGCTGACATTCTTGAGGTAATCGAGCTCGTTCTCGTGGATCATGCCATCGGCGGACGCGATGTAGAACAGCCCGTCGAGCACGTGCTCCAGCGTGTCCGGACTGCGCGAAAAGAAGCGCCGGATCTTGCGGGCATAGGCCTCGTAGCCGGCGACGTCCTGCTGGGCGAGCTTGAACAGGCGGTCGACCTGCTCGGCGATGGCGGGCGGAATTTCGACCGTGCGCTGGAAGGCGCGCAATTCGGACGGCGTCACGATCCCGTCCGACACCGCCATCTTGGCCGACAGTGCGATCAGCGCGAGCGTGAACGCGGCATCCTTGCCGCCGGGAAGCCAGGTATCGGGATCAAGCACATTGGCCAGCGACCCGACGACGCCGGTGCGCTGGCTGGTGGACCCGACGATTTCGTTCAGGCGCTGCCAGACCGACAATTGATGACCCTGCTTGGTTAGCGGCGGGACCTATACGCCCCCGCCGCGACAGGGTCAAAACAGGTCGAAACTCGTCGAACCGTCGTCCGCATAATCGCTGTCGTCGTCGCCGAACATCTGGTCGATCCGGGCACGCCGGCGGGCGGCGCGATCATTGGCGCCGTTCGGCCCCTCGTTGAGATAGAATCCGTCCGGATCATAGTCGCTGGACGGCTTCTGCACCGTGACGGAGGCGGTGCTGCCCCCGGAGCCGTCAATGAGGCCGTGGCGCTCGAGATAGCGGTTGAGCCGCGCCTGGCGCCAGCTCGCGGCGTTGTCGTCGGCGATACCCGCCGGCGGCAGCGGTGCGACATCGGGCGCATCGACTTCAGCCTGCTGCCGCGACTCGTCGACGATGACGACCGGCGTATCGGGCCGGGTGGCGACAACGGGCCTCGGCGCCGCCGGTTTCGGGCGCGCCAGCGACGGAAACGGCACGGGCGCGACGACCGGGGCCACCGGATCGATGGCCGCAACCTGCGTCGTGTCGCTCTTGGTCACGACGGGCGCGGCGGGTTTCGCCGGGGCTGCGGTGGCGGTGGTACCGTCGGAAATATAGTCGGGCAGCGGCTTGCCGCTGTTCAGCAGCTTGTCGACCGGATCGCCGGCGGCAGAGATATCGGTGCCGGCCGGGACGATAGTGACGCCGGTCCTGGTGACTTTGGTGGTGACGGCGGCGGTCTTCAACACCGGAGCCGCGGGCTCGACCGAAGCGGACGGCGCGGCGGCCTCGGCAGGGGCAACCACGGGATCGGTGGTCGAGGTGATGACGGCGGCGGTATTGGCGCCCATCCTGCCGGTCAGCATGTCCGCGGAGGGAACCGCGACGATGACGGCGAGACCGGCCCAAGCGAGGCCCCAGGTCAATTTCGAGTTGAGTTTCATCGGCTGTCTCTGCTCACTCAGCGCCCAACGCCTATGACGGCCTTAGAGGCGAACAACATGGCCATACTGTGAAATCGGCCATGCTGTTCATAGTGCGTTCACCAAGCTGAACCGCGGCTGAATGGCCGTTCAGTTCGGGCGGACACCGAGGAGGCGCGCCAGCGCGAGCACCAGATTGGAGCGGTTGAGGGTGAGGAAATGGAACTGGGTTACCCCCTCGTCCACCAGTTCCAGCACCTGTTCGGCCGCGACCGCCGAGGCCACCAGCGCGTGGGTTTCCGGATCGTCCTCGAGTCCTTCGAAGCGCGCCGCAAGCCAGGGCGGAATGCTGGCGCCGCATTTGGCGGCAAAGCCGGAAATCTGCTTGAACGAATGGATCGGCTGGATGCCGGGCACGATGGGCGCGGTGATGCCGGCCGCCGCCGCGCGATCGAGCAGCCGCAAATAGTCGTTGTTATCGAAGAACATCTGGGTGATGGCGCGCGTCGCGCCGGCATCGAGCTTGCGCTTCAGATTGTCGATCTCGACGTCCCAGTTCGGCGATTGCGGGTGCTTCTCGGGATAGGCGGCGACCGAGATGTCGAAGTCGCCGATCTTACGAATGCCGGCCACCAGCTCGGCAGCGTTGGCATAGCCGCCCGGGTGCTGCACGAACGGCTTGCCCACGCCCTCGGGCGGATCGCCGCGCAACGCCACGATGCGCTTGATGCCCGCAGTCTTGTACGCACGGACGACCTGATCGACCTCGGCCTTCGTCGCACCGACGCAGGTGAGATGCGCCGCCGCATCGACGCCCGTTTCCGCCTTGACCTGCGACACCATGCGCAGCGTGCGCTCACGGGTCGAGCCGCCAGCGCCGTAGGTGACCGAGACGAAACGCGGGTTGAGCGGGGCGAGCTTGTGGATCGATTCCCAGAACCGCTCTTCCATGACGTCGGTCTTGGGCGGGAAGAACTCGAACGACACCTCGAACGGATGCTGGCCGGTCTGGCGGCTGGCGCGGCGGTCGCTGGGCACGTTCATCTGGAGTCCTGTTCTGAAACGAGCCGCCACAGACAGACGGTGAGACCCTCTGCATCGCGGGGCGGAAAACGGGTGAGATCGGCGACGGCAAGGCCGGCGGCGCGGGCCCAGCCCGCCATCTGGCCCTCGCTGAGGCCAAGCCGGCGATGCGCATGGGCGGTGCGAAGGAATTCGAGCTCGTGCGGCGCAAAGTCGACGATCAGCATTTCGCCACCCGCCTTGAGTGCGCGGCGCGCCTGAGCGACGGCCCGCCCGGGGTCGTCGAAATAGTGCAGCACCTGATGGATGACGATCAGGTCGGCGCGGCCGGCGCTGAGATCGAGATCGGCGATGTCGCCGAACCGCACCTGCGCGTGACCGATATTGGCGGACGCGAGCTTGGCCCGCGCTACCGCGATCATCTCGCGGCTCGAATCGATGCCGATGCCGCGCCGGTAGTGGTCGGCGAGCAGTTCCAGCATGCGTCCGGTGCCGGTACCGAGGTCGATGAGCAGGTCGACGACCCTGCCCTCGAGCGCTTTGACGATGGCGGCCTCGACCGCTTCCTCGGGGACGTGCAACTGGCGCAGTTCGTCCCAGCGCGGCGCGACCTTGGCGAAATAGGCCGCCGCCTGCGCCTGCTGCGCGGTCCGGACGGCATCGAGCCGAAGGCGATCGCGGCTGCGGTCGGAATCGTCGCCGTCGAGGCGCGCCACCAGCCAGCGGCCGAGCTCGGCGGCCGTCTCGCTGTCGGCGAGGCGGTAATAGGCCCAGGCGCCTTCGGCCGTGCGGGTCACGAGGCCGGCGTCGGCCAAGAGCTTCAGATGCCGCGATACCCGCGGCTGGCTTTGGTCGAGGATCTCGGTCAAATCCTTGACCGAGTGCTCGCCCTCGGCCAGCAAGGCGAGCAGGCGCAGCCGGGTCGCTTCGCCCGCCGCGCGCAACGCCCCCACCAATGTCGCCGAGTCAGCCATTTGTTCTCCGGGATATAAAGATATCTTTATATCCTTTGGCTGGCAAGGGTTTGGGGTCGGTTTTTCGGCGGCGCAATGAAAAAGCGGCGGCCCGAGGGCCGCCGCAGTCTTGGAGGTAGAACGGTAGACAGGATCAGGCGACGCGTTCCTCGGTCGGCAGGCGGCGCCGGAACGCGTGGGTGCGCCAGAGCTCGAAAATGCCCTGCGCCTCTTCCGGGGTCAGCGCCTCGAAACGGCTGCGGATATTGGTCTTGTCGACTTCGGTCGGCAGGTCGCGCCACGGCATGGTGGAAACGAGCGCCTCGAACAGATCGGGGGTGAGCCCGAGTGCCCTGAGCGCCACCGTGATGGCCACGTAGTCCTGCGCCGCCAGCCATTTGACGAAGACTTCCGGCTGGACGTGAAGCATGACGGTAAGGGCGGCGGCAGAGTGATGGCCGTAGCCGAACCGGGCAAAGCGGGTCAGCGCGCGCTCATCGAGCTGACGGCGATCGCTGAGCGCCTTCACCTGGTTGTAGGCGAGCTTCCATTCCTGGCTCGAGAAACCGGCCCGGTTGCGCATGCGGTTGTAAACCACCGCGTTGACCTTGTTGGCCGTGACCGGGTCGAGCTGCTTGGCGGCGACGCTGCCGATGTTGTCGAGAACCTTCTGGCCCGCATCGCTGATCTGGGTGCGCAGCGAGGCCCAGTCGAGGTCGGTCCGGCCACGCAGGCCGGCCGCGAGCGCCTCGTCGGTGGAAGCGCGGGCGACGAGGCGCTGCACCGTGGCCTGGCCCAGTTCCGCCGTGTGATTGGCGGCGAGCCGCGCGACCGAGGGCGAGCCGCCATGTTCGGCGATGGCTTCGCCCACGCGTTCGGGCACATTGCTGCGGCCGGCGATGGCGACGCGGTGGGCTTCGGAGTGCTTGCTGACGATGTCGATCAGGTCGTCGTCGCTGAGCACGTTGGAGAATTCGAGCAGCGGCGCCGCGACTTCGATGCTGTCGTTGGCGAGCTTGTTGACGACGTTGCCCGGCGCGCGGTCGAGCGGCGCCAGCAGCTTGGCCACATGGGTGCGGGCCTCGACTTCGACCAGTTCGGCCAGCTGGCAGAGCACTTCGTCGTACTGCGCGACCTGCTCGTCGTCGCAGCGATCCGAAACGTAGGAATAAAGCTGCGCCATGTTGCGGAACAACTGGTCGCGCTCGACGACATTGGCGTCGCCGTTCAGTACCCTGAAGGTCGAGAAGGCGCGCTGGCCCTCTTCCATTTCCTGAGGCATTTCAAACTCCCCGGCTTTCACCGCTATAGGGGCGTACAATGCACCCCAGCCGAGTGTGGCGATTGAAGGCCACGCGTGGAATTTGAGTAAAATTGTACGGAGTTCAGCCCGGGTAGAGCGCCTGCTCCCAGACCCGGATTTTGATGGAATCTCCGGGGGTTATGACCCCTTCGCGCTCCACCCAGGCGACGAGGCCGCGCTTGTGTCTGGCGGCTTTGACGAAGCCGAACTCGACGTCGGGACGGCCGGTGTGGCGGGCGATGGCCCGGCCGGACTGCCGGCAGGGACCGTTGTCGCCGTCGATGCGGATGGCGGCGCCCGAGGGGAACATCAGGATCGAGCGCGGCGGCAGCAGGCTGAGGCTCGGGATACCCTCGACGAGGAGGTTGCCGCCGATCCATTCGGGCTTGAGCTCGGGCAGGTTAAGGGCTTGAGCGATCTCGGCATTTTCCTCGGCCGAGAGGATGGTGAGCTGGCGCTCGTTCCGCATCGGCGTGCCCCGCTCGTACCAGGGTTCGCGCACGCCCGAGGGCCGGGTGAGGCCGCCGTGGAGGTCGCCCGGGATGCCGGCATAGGTGAGCTCGAGGCTCGCCGCCGGCGTGGTGACGAAATCGCTGCCGGGAGCGAAGCCGACCCATGCGAGCCGCCCAATAATGGATTTTGGAGGCATTCGAATGGCCGAAAGAGACGACAATTGGGTCAAACGAATGGTCCTTAATGATGCCGAATGGATTCCGGCCCTTCCGCAGCCATTTGGCCCGGGACGCGTTCCAATTCCAGCACAAAGAGGAGCGCGCAAATGAAGCCGACCGTGACCTGGATCGTAGTGGCCGATGGAGACCAGGCGAAGATCTTCGAGCATGACGGCCCTGGCAAGGGCATGCACATCGTCAAGGACCTGACGCTCGAACAGGAGCTGCTGCGGGCGCAGGACATCATGGCCGACAAGCCGGGGCGCCGGGAACGCCGGCCGGCCGGGATCGCGCTCCAGCATCGACTATCACACCGACCCGGTGGACGACCGCGAACGCAAGTTCCTCGAACGGCTCGCGGATGTGCTGGCAGAACAGCGCGCCGCCGGCAAGTTCGAGCGGCTGGTGATCGCCGCGGCGCCGGCGGCCCTCGGCGACCTCCGTCCGGCGCTCAGCGAGGGGGTACGCGAGGCGGTACTCGCGGAACTGCCCAAGGACCTGACCAACCTGCCGACGCCCAAGCTGGCCGAGCACTTCGACGGCCTGATCGCCGCCTGAGGGATCACCTGGTGACGGTCACCGTGGCCATGATCTTGCCGGCGTAGCCGGTCTCGACGTTGGCGGCATCTTCCGGCGCGCTCCAGAAGATGAACTGCGTCGAGCCCAGACCAGCCTGCGAATAGTAGTAGTTGAGGAACTCGAGCTTGGCGCCCTGCACGCTCAGTTCGTAGTGCATGCTGCCCCAGAGCTTGCCGTTGATGGTCGGCGTCTGGTTGTCGTAGGACCGCACGACCTCCTTGCCGCCGCTCGCCGCGGTCGCGAATTTGAGGATCGCGTCGTGATATTCCATCAGCGCGACGGTGGGCGCCTCGGTGACGATGGCAAAGCCCGCCTTCTGGTCCTTCGAGAAAAACACGAACTCCTGATCGCCGCTGCCCTGCCCCTGCTCCCAGGTGGCCGGGTCGACGCAGGCCTCGACGCCGATCTTGGCACTCCTGACCAACTTGGCCGTGCCGCAGTCGGGATCGGCCGCCATAGCCGGCAGTGCGACGAGGGCAAGGGCGGCGCCAACGATGAGGGCTTTGATCATGGTCTCTTCCGGACAGGGAGACCGGCCGCGGCAAAGACCGCAGCCGGCTGGACGCTTCAGCCGCCGATCTTGAGGGTCGCGGCGAATTTGCCGACCTTGAACGCCGCGGCGGCAGCGTCGGTCTCGAGGCTGTAGCCGAGCACCTGGATGGAGCCGAGGCCCGGCTGCGAATAATAGAAGTTCTGAAACAGGATCGGGTTGCCGTCGTTCGGGATGGTGTATTCGAGCACGTTGAACGCCTTGCCGTCGATGTTCTCGACGCGCTCGGTCACGGCCTTGACCTCGTCGGCCTTGCCGCCAATGGCAGCGGCGGCGTTGGCGAGGATCGCGTCGTGGAACGCCTGCGCGGCCACCACGTCGGTCTCGGTGATCACCTGCATGCCGAAATTCTGGTCGGCGGTGGCATAGACGAACTCCTGCGCGCCGGTGCCGGTGCCCGCGACCCATTCCTCGTCGACGCAGCCGGTGAGCTTCAGGGTCTTGCTGGAGATGTCGGTGCAGGCAAGCGCCGGCGCGGCCAAGAGCAGCGTCGCGGCGGCACCGAACAGAACTGGTTTGAGCATTCGATCAGGTCCCCAAGAGTTGATGTGCCCTATGGCAATGGGCCATGCCGGCCAACCATGCGCAAGGGGCTATGGCGTCAGGACCAAAATTTGAATGGCGCGTGACGGGGTTAGCCCGGTCGGCGGCTTCGGCTCCACGGCGTCAGCGCACCGCCACCATGAACAGCCGGGGAAACCGCAGCAGCACCTTGCCGTCGGCAGTGGCCGGATAGGCGTCGGAAATCCGCGCCTGATAGCGGGCGACGAACTCGGTGCGCTCGTCCGGTGTCAGCGGCTCGAGGAAGGGCTTGAGGCCGGTGGATTTCACCCATTCGACAATGGCCACGGCGTCGGCCAGCACGTGATTGTAGATGCTGTGCCAGATTTCGACATGGCCCGCGAAGGGCTTCAGCGCGTCGTAATAGGTGCGAACCGGCGGCAGCGGCGCGCGCGGCGCCGTCAGCAGCCGGTCGGCCCACGGACCGTCGGTCGCCACCTGTCGCATGATCTCGTGGCTCGGCTCGGCCAAGTTGTCGGGCATCTGCACCGCGAGGCACCCGCCTGCCGGCAGGGCCTCCAGCACGCGGGGCAATTGCTCGAGATGGCCGGGCACCCATTGGTAGATGGCATTGGCAAAGACGATGTCGGTGCCCGGCTCGGGCGTCCACACGGACGCATCGGCCGGCTCGAACCGCGCGCCGGGCAGCCGCTCGCGCGCCGCCGCCAGCATGGCCGGCGAGGAATCGAGGCCGATCAGCTCGGCATCCGGATAGCGGGCGGCGAGCAGTTCGGTGGAATTGCCCGGACCGCACCCCATGTCGACGACGCGGCGCGCCGCCGCAAGCGGGACCTGCGCCAGCAGATCGCGCGCCGGGCGGGTCCGTTCGTCCTCGAAGCGGGTGTAGAGCGACGGCGACCAGTCGGCCATGGCAGTTTCCTCAGCCCATCGTGATGCCGCGACTTCTATTCATTTCGCGGACCGGCGCGATAGCTTTTTCCCACGACGGCCGGGCTTCCATACGGGCGATCCAGGCCACGACGTTGGGATGCGCCTCGACCCCGAGCCGGGCTGCGGTGCGGATGATGAAGGTCGTGGCGAGGGCGAAATCGGCGAGGCTGAGCTGGCCCGCGATCCACTCCTTGCCGGCCAGCGCCCGGTCGAGCAGCGGCAGCAGATCGGCGACGGTCTTGACGTCGCCGGCGATGGCGGCCTCGTCCGGCTCGCCGCGGCCGAAAACCTTCTTCTGGACGCGCTCGAAGGCGACGCGCTGCATCGACGGCCCCAGATGGATCGCCTGCCAGTTCGACCACTGGTCGACCATGGCGCGCTGCGCGAGATCGGTCGGATAGAGGTTCGCGGCCGGAAATTTCGCCGCCAGGTAGGCGTTGATCGCCCGCGATTCCCAGATCACCAGATCGCCATCGGTGAAGGTCGGCACCTTGCCGTTGGGGTTGAGCGCGAGGAATTCGGGCGTGCGGTTTTCGCCCTTGCTCATATCGATGTCGACGATCTCGACCGGTGCGTTGAGCTCGTAGATGACGGCGCGGCTGCGCAGCGCGTTGGGCGATCCGTTGACGTTGTAGAGTTTCATGGCATGTCCCGCTGATATCGTGAGCATGCTAGCTATCGCAGCGGCGTGCCGATGCAAAGCCGCGCCCGTCCCTCATCGTCCTTTCGTGACAGGCCGCAATTCTGCCCGAAGCCTGCCCGGGCCATTTCCGTGTGAAGTATCCGAGTATGCGGCTCACCCCTCATCCGCCCTTCGAGCACCTTCTCCCCTCAAGGGGAGAAGGGGGGCGGAGAGGCTACCGCCAGCCGAGCGCCGGGGCGACGTGCTTCAGCACGGCGTCGATGACGTGGGCGTTGTAGTCGACGCCGAGCTGGTTGGGCACGGTGAGCAGCAGTGTGTCGGCGGCCTTGATCGCCTCGTCCTCGGCCAACTCCTTGATCAACTGGTCGGGCTCGGCGGCATAGGAGCGGCCGAACACCGCCTGCTTGCCCGGCTCGATATAGCCGAAATGATCCTGGCTCTGGCCCTCGCGGCCGAAATAGGCGCGATCCATGTCGGTGACGAGCGGGAAGATGCTGCGGCTGACCGAGACGCGCGGCGTGCGCGTGTGGCCGGCCTCTTTCCACGCCGCATGATAGGCGGCGATCTGTTCGGCCTGCTGGACATGGAACGGCTTGTCGGACTCGGCCATCACCAGCGTCGAGCTTTGCAGATTCATCCCGAGCTTGCCCGTCCACTGCGCGGTGGCGGTGGTCGCCGCGCCCCACCAGATGCGATCGCGCAGGCCGGCGGAGTACGGTTCGAGCCGCAGCAGGCCCGGCGGATTGGGGAACATCGGCCGCGGGTTGGGCTGGGCGAACCCCTGCCCGCTCAGCACGTCGAGAAAGACTTCGGCATGGCCGCGCGCCATGTCGGCATCGCTCTCGCCCTCGGCCGGCACATAGCCGAAATGGCGGTAGCCGTCGATCACCTGCTCGGGCGAGCCACGGCTGATGCCGAGCTGCAGGCGGCCACCGGCGATGAGGTCGGCAGCGCCGGCGTCTTCGGCCATGTAGAGCGGGTTTTCATAACGCATGTCGATGACGGCGGTGCCGAGCTCGATGCGCTTGGTCTTCGCCCCGGCAGCGGCCAGCAGCGGGAACGGCGAGGCGAGCTGCCGCGCGAAATGATGAACGCGGAAATAGGCGCCATCGGCGCCGACTTCTTCGGCGGCGACGGCGAGATCGATCGACTGCAACAGGGCATCGGACGCCGACCGGGTGCCGGATTGCGGTGACGGATTCCAGTGGCCGAAGGAGAGAAAACCGATGGATTTCATGGCGGTGCTCACGATTGTGCTGACGGACGTATAGCCGCAGATGGTGGCTCCCGCCCGCACTTTCGACACCGTTGCCGACGACCGATCGTTCGCGCCGGTCGAACAGCGCAGGCCTTGCGGCGCCGGCCGGCGGTCAGGTCAGCCGACGATCTCCCATTGCTCGTCGCGAGCGCGGGTGGGGTGGAAATCGTAGCGATCGACCCCGAGGCCGCGCAGCGTCGCCAACTCGATCAGCGAGAAATCGTCGGGGTTGGCGCGATTGAGGTTCATCGGCTCCTTCAGCACCACCGGCGGATTGGTCATGAAGCGAACGGTGTTCGACCGGTTGTTGGACGAGGCGTGCAGCATGAACGGGTGAAGGATGATGAAGTCGCCGACCTCGCCGGTGACCTCGACGAACTCGTCGCACTGCTCGACCAGCTTGCCGAAATCGAAGCCCGGATCGACGCCCTCGGGATGGTCGGCGAGATAGCGCGCGACGACCGCGATCGAGTCCGGCGCGATGAACGTGCCGCCGCCTTCATGCGCCACGTCCGACCAGTAGACGATGGTCAAGAGGCCCTGCTCGCGGCTGTCGAGAAAGTGGCGGAAGAAGCTGCCATCCTTGTGCCAGCCGCCCGAGGCCGGCGACGGCTTGACCCAGGGCTGACCATGACCGCGCCGGAAGTTGACGACGAAGGCGTCGGACCATTCGGTGGAATTGATGGTGGTGAAGTGCTTGGATTCGATCTCCATCACCCGGCGATCGATGCGGTCCTCGCCGCCGGTCACGTCGCAGAGCGCCGCCCAGCCCTTGGGCGAGATCTCCCTGATGGGCGCGATGTTGTGGCGGTCCATCCACACGATGTCCCTGGTCCAGGTCGAGCGGTCCGCCGGGTCGTAGCCGAGCCGCGTATAGGCCTCGTCGGTCCAGCGCTTGGCGAGCGCGCGGTCGACGCAGCCTTTGACCGTGACATAGCCCTTGTCGATGAAATGCTCGCGCTGCTCGGGGGTGAGGATTTTGAACTGATCGGGCCGCATGGGGAGTCCTCCGTGGCGGCGTGGCGGGAGGTCCGCAGCCGCTTGTGTCTGCATCGACGCTAGCGCGTTGCGGACGGGATGTCAGCGGCGGTCGCGGCGGCGTGAGCCGGCCAGGCGGCAGAGGCTTTGGTGATCGCAGCCATAGATTGAAGCGCAATGGCCGGCACCCCAGGCTCGCCGCATACGCAACATCGGGAAAGACAGCGGCAATGCGAGTTTTGGCGAGGGTTATGGCCGGGGCAATCGTGTCCCTGGCGTTCGCGGGCGGGGCGTTCGCCGCCCAGACTTCGGGAGCGGTCGGCTCCGGCCCGCCGGAGGACGTGGTGCTCACCGTCACGATCGCGCCCGACGGCAGCGCGACGCTGTCGCAGAGCGAGTTCCACCTCGCGCTCGGCGGCTACTACCGCTTCGACCTCGTGTGCCCGCCGTCCGGGCTCAAGAACGAAACCTCGATCAGCTTCGCCGCGCCGGACCTGTGGGAGAACTCGCATCTGCGGCTGGCCAGCGTCGGCGACACCTCCAAGGGCCTCAAGGGCGGCGGCGAGATCAACTTCCACATCCAGGGCCTGCAGCTCCGCGAGATCGAATGCGAAGGCCTGCCGCAGACCGCGCGCTTCAGCTTCTATCCGATGAAGAAGGGCACGTACGGGTTCACCATGGTCGACGCCGCCGCGACGCCGAAGCAGGAGCTGAAGGGGGCGTTCGTGGTGGAGTGAGCGGGGCGCGGGCGGTGGGTGCGGGAGCGCTTGCCGCCTGTTGTGGCCGGCCAGCGGTGGAAAGTTCCCACCTCTCGCAGACTCAGGTTAGGTGCCATGGTAGCAAGAGGCTAATTCTTCTTGTTCTATATTTGTTCTCGCGCTACGGTTCGTGGTGTCGGAGGTGGCGGTGAACCTGCATGTAAGCAACACGATCCTGGACCTGGCCGGAAAGACCCGCGGCCAACAATTCCGGACTCTGATGGCCGACCCGCCGTGGCGCTTCACCAATCGCACCGGCAAAGTTGCGCCCGAGCATCGGCGCCTCACCCGCTATGGCACGATGTCCACGGACGAGATCTGCATGCTGCCGGTATCGGAAATGGCGGAGCCGACGGCGCATCTCTATTTGTGGGTCCCCAATGCGCTTCTGCCTGAAGGGCTGAAGGTGATGGAGGCGTGGGGCTTCCAGTACAAATCCAACATCGTTTGGCATAAGGTTCGCAAGGACGGTGGGTCGGACGGCCGTGGAGTGGGCTTCTATTTCCGCAACGTCACCGAACTGCTGCTCTTCGGCGTACGGGGTAAGAACGCCCGCACCGAGGCGGCCGGACGTAGCCAGGTGAACTACATGTCGTCCCGCAAACGCGAGCATTCGCGCAAGCCGGACGAGCAGTACGAGCTGATCGAGAGCTGTTCGAAAGGGCCGTATCTGGAACTGTTCGCCCGCGGCACCCGACCCGGCTGGACCTACTGGGGCAACCAGGCCGACGAAAGCTACAAGCCGACGTGGGAGACGTACGCCTACAACTCGGCGGCTGAATGAGCGGTCTGCCGAAGATTGACCTGATCCCCGGCTGGGATTGCTACGACTGGCGTAATGCCCGGACGATTCTTGAGCATGGGCATTCTTCCGAGTGGAATGACATTGTTGAGGTTCTGACTGCGGCCCGCCTGCCTCACTCGGAGCTTGCGGCGAAGGGCGGCCGCAAGACCAAGACCGCTGCCTCACTTGATTCTGAACTCTACCAGCGCGGCTGGATCGAGAAGAAGTTCGAGACCAAGATCGTGGTTGATGGCGCCGAAAGCGACAGCCCGACGCATCTGATCGACTGCTTCAAGGGGAAGATCGCCCTCGAGGTCGAGTGGAACAACAAGGATCCCTTCTTCGATCGTGACCTCAACAACTTTCGACTCCTCTACGATTTGAGAGTCGTTGACGTCGGCGTGGTGGTTACTCGATCGACCGAACTCCAAAAGTGGCTACAGGCTAGGTACGTTGAGTTCGACAAGTCGAAGGACACCTTTGGTCCGTCGACAACCCACCTCGACAAGCTCACGCCTCGGGTGCTTGGCGGCGGCGCCGGTGGATGCCCCGTGCTGATTTTTGCGATGACATCGTCGCTGTACGTCGATGACCGTCCTACCCCGGTGATCTAATCCAACACTTGGCGGAGCCGTCGGTTGTCTCGTCGCTGTCGCTTCCAAAACAGCCGCTTCCAATCACGCAGATGCTTCCACCACTGTGGCGCGGCAACCGTTTGACCCTTCTTTACGTTTGCCATTGCCACTCAGCCCTAATGTTCGGACCAGTCCTCTAAATCAAAGAGATCATCTATTGCGCTACGGTCTCCCGCCGAAACGCTACGGCCAATAGTGGAACACGAATGCAAGATGAGTTGGGGCCAGCCAGCCACATTGAAGACGCCACTGCTCCGTCGAAATACAGCATCTCCGCATCGGCACTTGTAGGTATGGCCGATCAGACGCTCACGCGTTCGAGTTCGGACAGTGACCAGCGTTTCCATCACATAGGTGACGCCAGCGCCGCGTTTGCGGCGCATGAAACCCTTTCGTATCGACTTCATGAGTAGCCCCTCGACTCGGCCAAAGGCTACCACACGGTGCCATCGGCCGATAATGGCGGGACTGCCCCAAGCGCTTCTTACGTATCTTTACCGCTCCAGCGGCTTGTACGTCGCGCGCTTCGGATTCACCGAGTCCGCGCCGAGCCGCCTGATCTTGTCCTGTTCGTAGTCCTGGAAGTTGCCTTCAAACCATTCGAAGTGGCTGTCGCCTTCGTAGGCCAGCATGTGGGTGGCGAGGCGGTCGAGGAACATGCGGTCGTGGCTGATGATCACAGCGCAGCCGGCGAATTCTTCGAGCGCTTCTTCCAGAGCGGCCAGGGTTTCGGTGTCGAGATCGTTGGTGGGCTCGTCGAGGAGGAGGACGTTGGCGCCGCTCTTCAGCATCTTGGCGAGGTGGACGCGGTTGCGCTGGCCGCCTGAGAGGTTGCCGACCTTCTGCTGCTGGTCGGTGCCCTTGAAGTTGAAGGCCGAGGTGTAGGCGCGCGAGTTCATTTCGCGCTTGCCCAGCATCAGCACTTCGTTGCCGCCGGAGATTTCTTCCCACACGGTCTTGTTGGGGTTGAGGCTGTCGCGGCTCTGGTCGACATAGCCGAGATGGACCGCGTCGGCGACCTGGATGCTCCCCGAATCGGGCTTTTCCTGCCCGGTGAGCATGCGGAACAGCGTGGTCTTGCCGACGCCGTTGGGGCCGATGACGCCGACGATGCCGCCGGGCGGCAGCTTGAAGGTGAGGTTGTCGATCAGCAGGCGATCGCCGTAGCTTTTGGAGATGCCCTCGATATCGATGACGTTGTGGCCGAGCCGCTCGCCGGGCGGAATGATGATCTGCGCGGTGTTGGAGAGGGTGCGCGCCTCGTTGACCTTGACCAGCTCGTCATAGGCCTTGATGCGCGCCTTGGACTTGGCCATGCGCGCCTGCGGCGACTGGCCCATCCACTCGCGCTCGCGGTCGAGCACCTTGGCGCGGGCGGCGTCTTCGCTCTGCTCCTGCGCGAAGCGCTTGGCCTTGGCGGTGAGGTAGGCCGAATAATTGCCCTCGTAGGGAATGCCGCGGCCGCGGTCGAGCTCCAGAATCCAGCCGGTGACGTTGTCGAGAAAATAGCGGTCGTGGGTGATGATCAGCACCGCGCCGGCAAACTCGCGCAAATGCTTTTCGAGCCAGGCCGTGGTTTCGGCGTCGAGGTGGTTGGTCGGCTCGTCGAGGAGCAGCAGGTCGGGCTTGCTCAGCAGCAGCGCGCACAGCGCCACGCGGCGGCGCTCGCCGCCCGAGAGCTTGTCGACCGAGGCATCGCCCGGCGGGCAGCCCAGCGCCTCCATGGCGACGCCCACCTGCGCCTCGAGGTCCCAGAGGTTCTGGCTGTCGATGAGGTCCTGCAGCTTGGTCGCCTCGTCGGCGGTCTCGTCGGAATAGTTCATCATCAACTCGTTGTAGCGGTCGACGATGTCCTTCTTTTCCTTGACGCCCATCATGACGTTGCCGAGCACGTTGAGGCTCTCGTCGAGCTGCGGCTCCTGGCTGAGATAGCCGACCTTGGCGCCCTGCGCGACCCAGGCCTCGCCGGTGAAATCGGTGTCGATCCCCGCCATGATGCGCAGCAGCGTCGATTTACCCGAGCCGTTCGGACCCAACACACCGATCTTGGCGTCCGGGTAGAACTGCAGATGGATGTTATCGAGCACCTTCTTGCCGCCGGCAAAAGCCTTCGACATCCCGTGCATGTGGTAGATGAACTGGCGCGCCATGACCGTCTCGATTTGGGCTAAAAACGAGGGCCGTATGTAGGCCATGGCCCCCTTGGGGGCAACAGTGAGGAATTCGACCAAATGACGCGTATATCGGCTTGGGGTTAGAGCGCCGCCTCGTCTTCCCTGGCGGCGCGCTCGGCCTGCCGGCGGTTCTCGGCAAACAACGGCAGGCGGTCGACCAGCCAATGCCAGACCGGGCTGGTCTGCACCAGGAAATCGACGCCGAGCTGGGTGATCTCGTATTCGACGCGCGGCGGCACCTGCGGATAGAGCGTGCGGACGACGAAGCCTTCACGCTCCAGCATGCGCAGGTTCTGCGTCAGCACCTTCTGGCTGATCGGCCCGACGCGCTCGGCGACGCGGGAGAAGCGCAGCGGTTTGCCCTCTTCGGCCAGCACCTGCATCACCGCCAGCGGCCATTTTGCCGACAGCCGTTCGAGCAGCGAGCGGACCGCCTCGTCCTCGGCGTCGGTCATCGACCGGCAGAAATCGAATTCGGCTTCGGTTTTCTTCGGAACAGTTACCATGAGGGAAGTATAGAGGCTGCGGGTACCTTCTTTCAACCGGAAACTGCCTGACCTATCTGCGTCTCCGTCAGTTTGAAGGAGACACTCCATGACCAAAATCTGGATGATTACCGGTTCGTCCCGCGGCCTCGGCCGGGCCCTTGCGGAAGCCGTATTGGCCGGGGGCGACCAGCTCGCGGCGACGGCGCGCAATCCGGCGCAGTTGCAGGACCTCGTCGACAGATACGGCGACAAGGTGCGGGCCATCGAGCTCGACGTCACCGACGCGGCGGCGGCGAAGCGGGCCGTGGCCGAAACGGTGGCGGCGTTTGGGCGGCTCGACGTGGTGGTCAACAACGCGGGCTACAGCAACGTCAATTCCATCGAGGATTTTGCCGAGGACGATTTCCGCCGGCAGGTCGAAACCAACCTCTTCGGCGTCATCAACGTCACCCGCGCCGCCCTGCCCCAGCTTCGGAAGCAGCGCGGCGGCCACATCATCCAGATCTCCTCGATCGGCGGCCGCATCACCTCGCCCGGCCTCGGGCCGTACCAGACCAGCAAATGGGCGGTCGGCGGCTTCTCGGGCGTCCTCGCGCAGGAGGTGAAGCACCTCGGCATCAAGGTGACGGTAGTCGAGCCGGGCGGCATGGCGACCGACTGGGCCGGAAGCTCGATGCGTATCGACGAGATCAGCGAGGACTACGCGCCGAGCGTCGGCTTCACCGCCAAACGCATGGTGGGCGAATCCGGCAGCGCCCGCGGCAACCCGCAAAAGATCGCCGAAGCCATTCGCCGGGTCGCCGCGGCCGACAATCCGCCGCTGAAGCTGCTGATCGGGTCGGACGCGGTGCTGATCGCCGAGGCGGTGCACAAGGGCCAGGCCCGTGAGGACGCGCAATGGGCGTGGCTGGGCAACAGCACCGACAATGACGACGCGGTGCCCTTCGGCGAGACCGAAATCGGCAAATACCTGCTGGCGCAATAACTGGAACATCGGTCCAGTGCTTCCGCATCGCCATCGCGGGCGGTGCGGAGGCTGCCGCTATTCCGCGACCTCGTCGAGCAGCCATTTGCCGACCGGCCACATCGCCGCGTAGTGGCGCAGGAGCACGGCAACGAAATCGGGCCGGGTGGTCGCCGCGAGCGGCGCCGAAATGCTGGCATAGAGCCCGTCATGCAGCAGATATTCGGCGCGATCAGGCTCGGTGGTGAAGCCGCGCGGCGGGAGCTTGCGGGTCTTGCCGCCGATCTCGTAGTCGCCGGCCTGCCGCACCTCTTCGATGGCCGCCAGCAACGCCCGGCCCGAGCGCGGATGGATCACCGACTGACGGAAGCTGTCGAGCGCGTCCTTGTCGAGGCCATAGATGCCCACGCCGAGCCGCGCCTCCTTCGCCGTGAGGCTGAACCAGAATCCGGGTGCGTTCCAGGTGCGGCGCTCGCCATGCCAGAACCACAGATCGAGGTAGTCCTTGTAGGGCCGCTTGTCCTTGGTGAAGCGGATATCGCGATTGATCCGATGCATCGAGCCGTTGACCCTGGCCTCGTACTGCACCGTCGGCGAAATGGCGCGCAGCTTCGGCCCCAGCACCTCGACGAGTGCCCGCGCCGGCGCGACATAGCCGGCTTCGTAGATGTCGCGATGCGCGTCGAACCACGCCTTCTCGTTGTGGGCGGCGACGCCTTCGAGAAACGCAAAGGTCTCCCGGGGAAAGCCCGTGAACGCCGACTGTGCTGCCGCGATCGTCTTTGGCGTTCTGGCCATGTCGAGTCCTCCGCGCCGGACTCATAACCGCAAAAAAGCGGCGCGGGGAGCCTGATCCCGCGCCGCCATGGATGTCGCCGTCGGTCCGGCTACATCACATACAGGGTGAGCGTCCGGCCGGTCTTGTCGACCGCGATGACCTCGTCGGGCGAACGGCCGGTTTTGCCGAGGCCCGTCTTCAGCGCCGCATTGCCGGCAACGAACGACTGCAGCCGGTCGACATTGGCCGAGGCGCCGATCGCCGCGCCGGCGCCGCCGCACAGATTGACGTCGACCACCTTGAGGCTGGTGACATCGGCCCAACTCGCAAACGTCGCGCTGCCATAGGCATGGCGGTTGGCAAGCCTATCGGCCTGCGCCGCCGTCGGCGTGAAGCAACCCGCGCCGCGCCGCACGACGGCTCCGGGCGCGACAGCGCCGGGGGCCGCGATCATGCCGCCGCCGGTCGGGCCCGCATCGGCGACGTCGCCCGCATTGCCGCCGGGGGCGGCGCCATTGCCGCTGCTGCCAATGCCGCCGGGGATTGGCACGACCGGTCCCACCTGGATTAGTGGCGGCTGGGCGACGATGCCGCCGCCAGCGCCACTGCCGCTATTGCCGAAGAGATCGGCGACGACATCGGCCCCGCCAGTGCCGGTGCCGACGGTGACGTCGGCAGTGGTGCCGTCAGCGTCGTCGGCGCTGCCGAACAGGTCGAGCAGCACATTGGCGTCGGTTTCGCCCTTGCTGCCGAGGTTGACATTGGCGGTGACCGGATCGTCGCCGCCGAGGTTGAGCAGGCCCTTGCTGCCGGTGCCGAGGTCGACATCGACCGTCGCGCCGTCGTCGCCGCCGATGTTCAGCAGATCGCCGCCTTTGCCGACGGTGACGGCGCCATCGTCGGTGCCACCGATATTGACGAGGCCGTCATTCCTGCCGCTCCCGAGATTGACGAGGGCACCGCCCTGCCCGCCCACATTGAGCAGGCCGCCCGAACCGGCGCTGGAGCCGCTACCGGAGCCGACCAGCCCACCACCGCCCAGATTGAGCGACAGGGCCGATGCGGGAAGTGTCGTCAGCATCCCCGCCAGAATGGCAAGCATCGAGATTTTGAACGTATTCTGCATCTTTGCTTCTCCTTTATTAGGAGCCGCTCGGGACGCCGGTGACAAAATCAGTATTTTGCCCGCGAGCGACGTTGTGGAGTTCAACAGACCGCCGCCGGGTTCGTTTCCCCGGACCGATTTGGGTGGTTGCCCAACAATGAAGGGAGCCGGCGCAATTGCACCGGCTCCCTGTCCGAGCCGTTGGGGGAGGAGCAGCTCAGAGGAAGTAGAGCACCGGCGTGCCGTTCTGAATGTCGATGCCGATCACGCGGTTGAGGTCGCGGACGTCGAGCGCCTGGCGCTGCTGCGCGCTCCGGCAATTGGCCAGAAGCTGGCGAAGCGTCGCGATGTCGCTGGCGTAGGTCGGCAGGGCACGGTTCAGGCCCGACCAGTCCTTGCGCGGCAGCCAGCTCGAGATTTCGGCCCGGCCAAAGCCCGGCAGGCAGATGGCGCGGCCATTGGCCAACTGGATCCATTCGCGCTGGGCGAGCATGGCGAGGATCAGCCGCAGGCGGCTGGAGATGTTGGCCGGGATGCCGATGCCACTGCTGCCGTTCGACCCGCTATAGCCGTTGTAGCCATTGTAGCCGTTGTAGCCATTGGCGCCGCCCGAGCCGGGGTAGCCATAGCCCGGGGCGCCGGGAGCGCCAGGGGTCCCCGGCGCACCGGGAGCACCCGGCTGGCCGATGATCCCGACGGTGCCGCCGAGGTCCGGCAGGTCGACATTGATGCCGCCGCCGCTGCCGAGCAGGCCGAGGGGATTGACGTTGAGGCTGGTGCCGCCGCCGCCGAGGAGCGAGACGCCGACATTGGTCCCGCCATCCGAACTGCTGGTGGAGGCGGTTGCGACGCCGGGCACGCCGATGCTGCCGCCACCGCCGCCAAGCAGTCCGCCGCCCGAACCGCCGAGCAGGCCTCCACCCGAATTGCCGCCAAGCAACCCGCCGCCGCTCGAGCCGTCCGAGTTGCCGCCGCCACCGAGCAGACCGCCGACCAGGCCGCCGCCGGAGCCACCGCCGCCCAGATTGACGGAGACGCCGTTCGAGCCGCCGACGCCGATATTGCCGTTATTGGTGGAAAGCAGGCCGCTGCCATTGCCCGAGTCCGAGCCGGTGGTGATCAGGCCACCCAGCAATGACGCGGCTTGAACAGGAACGGCGACGAACGACGCGGCGACCAGTCCTGCGGCCATGAACACATGTACTGTTTTCACGTGACTTCTCCCTGTAATGCACGACTTAAATTCGCGCCTACACAGAGAGTAACGCACCACTCGTCTTAACGGATAGCCGGCGTTTCCACACATTTTCTCGTTCGGCAAACCAGATACTTCCGATCGACTAAAACATTCCCGAATGCGCATCAATCGATCTACTGACAGCGCGGCTGACCTATACGTATAAAAGGAAAGCGCGGGACCGAAGTCCCGCGCCCCTTCGGTTTGGACCATGAGGGAGCGTCAGCCCTCACAGCCCTCTGCCGAACCGTCGGCGCGATCGCGCCGGTCTCTGGATTGGTAAAATCCCGCAGCACCTCGCCGGTCTGAGCGGTTAACGAGGCGTGCGAGTAAAAGTTGCCGCAAAATCAGCGGGAAATGGAGACCAGCCCTGCACCGGGGCCATCTGGACTCTGGCGCCGAAATGCGAACCACATGACGGTATGGATCGCGCCGAACCCGTTCAACTCCTGCAGCGCGCCCGCGGCGAGGGCCGTGTGGTCGCCGCCCTGCGCAACGGACGCACCGCGATCGGCGGTCTCTATCAGGAGGGCTGCGCCAAAATCCGGCTGCCGCACACGCATTCGGATGCGCTGCAGGCGGTGCTGATGAATACTGCGGGCGGCCTCACCGGCGGCGACCACGTGCGCTGGTCGGCGATGGCGGGGGCCGGGGCGAAACTGGTGCTGACCACACCGGCCTGCGAGCGGGTGTACCGCTCGCTCGGGAGCGACGCGGTGGTCGAGAACCGCCTTGCGGCAGCGCCGGGCGCCCATATCGACTGGCTGCCGCAGGAGACGATCCTGTTCGAGCAAAGCCGCCTCGACCGCCGCCTCGATGTCGACCTGGCGGAGGGCGCGACGCTGACTGCGGTCGAGGCCGTGCTGCTCGGCCGCGAGGCGATGGGCGAAGCGGCGCGCCACGCCACCCTGCGCGACACCTGGCGCATCCGGCGCAAGGGCCGGCTGCTGCACGCCGAGGCGACCACGCTGTCGGGCGCCGATCGGGAGCGCGACGGTGTTTCGCTGCTGGCGGGTGCCCTCGCCTTCGCCACCGTGCTCCACATCGCCCCCGATGCGGCACGGCGGCTCGATGCCGTGCGCGCCCTCTTGCCGCCGACCGGCGGCGCCAGTGTCGTCGGCGAGCGGCTGACGGTCCGGCTGCTCGCGGCCAACGGGCTCGCCTTGCGCCGCTCGCTTTCACCCATTATCGCTTTGCTGTCGTCCGCCGGCAGCGTGCCGCGGCTGTGGACCCTGTAGGACGCCCGATGAACCTGACGCCGCGCGAAAAGGACAAGCTGCTGATTTCGATGGCGGCGATGGTCGCGCGCAAGCGGCTCGAACGCGGCGTCAAGCTGAACCATCCCGAAGCCATCGCGCTGATCACCGACTTCGTCGTCGAAGGCGCGCGCGACGGCCGGCAGGTCGCCGACCTGATGGAGGCCGGCGCGCACGTGGTCAGCCGCCAGCAGGTGATGGAGGGCATCGCCGAGATGATCCCCGACGTCCAGGTGGAAGCCACCTTTCCCGACGGCACCAAGCTCGTGACCGTCCATCAGCCGATCCGCTGACATGATCCCCGGCGAAATCATCACCGCAGCGGGCGACATCGAGCTCAACGCCGGAGCGGGGCAGGTGACCCTCGAGGTCGCCAACACCGGCGACCGGCCGATCCAGGTCGGCTCGCACTATCATTTCTACGAGACCAATGCCGGGCTGCGCTTCGACCGTGAAGCCGCCCGCGGCATGCGCCTCGATATCGCCGCCGGCACCGCCGTGCGGTTCGAACCCGGCCAGACCCGCGAGGTGCGGCTCGTGCCGCTGCGCGGCAGCAGAACGGTGTTCGGGTTCCAGCAGAAGATCATGGGAAGGCTTTGACGATGGAAGAGCGCGATCGGGTATTTCGCGAACAATTGGTCCAGCTGATCGAGGCGCTGCATGGCGAGGACGGCAAGCGCAAGGGCCTGCGCAACCGCATCGGCGCGATCGCCATGCGGATGGCCCGGGATGCCGGGGCGCGCGACTGGGCCGATTTGAAGCAGCGGGCCGACGGCCCCACCTACGACTCCATGCTCCGGCTGTTCCAGCGCGAAAGCGCTGCCGCCCGGCAGGCCAACGACGAGCGCGTGGTGCGCGCCATGGAAGTGCTGGCGATTTCGCTGATCGCCCGCCGCCAGACCCAGGCCGACCTGATGCCGGGCGTTGCCTTCCTCGACGACTTCATCGAGCGCAGCGAGCGGGCCGCCAAGCGCGCCGGCACCCAGATTCTCGACGTGCCGGGCCGCGGTGCCAACTAGATGCCCGCCCGGATTTCCCGCGCCAGCTATGCCGACATGTACGGCCCGACCACGGGCGACAGGGTCAGGCTCGCCGATACCGACCTCGTCATCGAGGTAGAACGCGATTTCACCATCTACGGGGAAGAGGTGAAGTTCGGCGGCGGCAAGGTGATCCGCGACGGCATGGGACAATCGCAGGCGACCCGCGCCGAAGGTGCCGTCGATACCGTCATCACCAACGCGCTGATCGTCGACCACACCGGCATCTACAAGGCAGATGTCGGCCTCAAGGACGGCCGCATCGCCGCCATCGGCAAGGCCGGCAATCCCGACACGCAGCCGGGCGTCACCATCGTCATCGGTCCGTCGACCGAGGCCATTGCCGGTGAAGGCCGCATCCTCACCGCCGGCGGCTTCGACGCGCATATCCATTTCATCGCGCCGCAGCAGATCGAGGAGGCGCTGATGAGCGGCGTCACCACGATGCTGGGCGGCGGCACCGGTCCGGCACACGGCACGCTCGCCACCACCTGCACCGGCGCCTGGCATGCCGAGCGGATGATCGAGGCGTTCGACGCCTTCCCGATGAACCTGGCGCTGGCCGGCAAGGGCAATGCCTCGAAGCCTGCGCCGCTCGAGGAGATGATCCTGTCGGGCGTCGCGGCGCTGAAGCTGCACGAAGACTGGGGCACCACTCCGGCCGCCATCGACAATTGCCTTAGCGTCGCCGACCGCTACGACGTGCAGGTGATGATCCATACCGACACGCTCAACGAGAGCGGCTTCGTCGAGGATACCGTGGCGGCGTTCAAGGGCCGCACCATCCACGCCTTCCACACCGAAGGCGCCGGCGGCGGCCACGCGCCCGACATCATCAAGGTCGCCTCGCTCCCCAACGTCATCCCGTCTTCGACCAATCCGACCCGGCCCTACACCGTCAACACGCTGGCCGAGCATCTCGACATGCTGATGGTGTGCCATCATCTGAGCCCGCAGATCGCCGAGGACGTCGCCTTCGCCGAAAGCCGCATCCGCAAGGAAACCATCGCGGCCGAAGACATCCTCCACGACATGGGCGCCTTCTCGATCATTTCGTCGGACAGCCAGGCCATGGGCCGCGTCGGCGAGGTGCTGATCCGCTGCTGGCAGACTGCCGACAAGATGAAAAAGCAGCGCGGCCGGCTGAGCGAAGAGACCGGCGACAACGACAATTTCCGCGTGAAGCGCTATATCGCCAAATACACCATCAACCCCGCCATCGCCCATGGCATGAGCCGGCAGATCGGCTCGGTGGAAGTGGGCAAGCGCGCCGATCTTGTGCTGTGGCACCCAGCGTTCTTCGGCGTAAAACCCGAAATGGTGCTGCTCGGCGGCTCGATCGCCGCGGCGCCGATGGGCGACCCCAATGCCTCGATCCCGACGCCGCAGCCGATGCACTATCGGCCGATGTTCGCCGCCTTCGGCAAGCTGAGGACCAGCTCCTCGGTGCTGTTCACCAGCCAGGCGGCGCTCGATGCCGGCCTGCCGGCGCGGCTCGGCACCGAAAAGCGCATGGTCGCGGTCGAGAACACCCGCGGCGGCATCGGCAAGGCGGCGATGGTGCACAACGCGGCGATGCCCAGGATCGACGTCGACCCCGAGACCTATGAGGTGCGCGCCGACGGCGAGCTGCTGACGTGCGAGCCGGCCGCGGTGCTGCCGATGGCGCAGCGCTATTTCCTGTTCTAGGCTGGGCGGTCATGGGGGATTACGTCATGCTCTACCTGCTGTTGCTGCTGATCGGCGTCGCCGCGGGCTTACGCGCCGCGACGCCCCTCGCCGCCCTCGCCATCGGCGCCTGGCTCGGCTGGATCGACCTCACCGGCACGTGGGCCGCGTTCGCCGGCAACATCATCACGGTGATCGTGCTGGTGATCATCGCCATTCTCGAGCTGGTCGGCGACCAGCTACCGCAGACCCCGAGCCGCAAATCGCCCCCGGCTTTCACCGGCCGCGTCATCGCCGGCGCGCTGGCGGGCACGGTGCTGGGGCTCGCGACGGGCGCGTGGATCGTGGGGCTGATCCTCGGCGCCATCGGGGCGGTCGCCGGGACGTTCGGCGGCTTCGAAGTCCGACACCTCATGGCGCGCACCTTCGGCCGCGACCTGCCTGCGGCGCTCATCGAAGACGTGGTGGCCATCGTCGTCGCGCTGCTGGTGGTCTGGGCCGCCTAAAGCTCTTGCCGCGCTAGTCGGCCACCAGCCGGAACCGGTGCCCGTGCAGCGTCACCGTCGGCGCGATGCCGAACGGGCTCTGGCCGAAGGCCATGATGCGCCGCGCCAGCTCGGCCGCATCGATATCGGCCGCGATGCTGCAGACCGCTTCGAGCGAGCGGCGCGTGCTCTTGACCGGCCCCCAGCACTCGGCCAGTTCGTCCAGCGGCTCCTGCCGGGTGGTCAGGAGCGGTGCGAGGTCCCAGAACAGCCGCGCCAGCGCGTGATAGGATTGCAGCTCGATGTCGCGCACGCCGCTGCCCGCCGGCACTGCGAAATGGGTGACGCCAACGATGGGCCCGGCATCGACGCGCTCGACCATCTTGTGCGCCGTCGCGCCGAACGTCGCCGCGCCTTCATATGCCGCATAGTGCGCCGGGCAGAGGCCCGGATAGCTCGGCGGCCCCGGATGGAAATTGTAGGCGCCGTAGCCCAGTTGCCGCAGCACGGCGCCGGACACGATGACCGGCGTCGCAAAGCCGATGAGCCGGGCATTGGCGAGCACCGTGGGTCCGATCGCGGCCAGGTCCTCCGCCGTCTCGACCGGCGCGATCGCCAGCGTCCGGTTGCACTCGGAGAGCCGGGTGATCAGCGCCAACTGCTCGACCGTTCCGGCCAGAAGAATGATGGTCTGCAGCAACGAAACCCCCGCGCGCCTGGCGAATCGGCCATGGCGCGTGGAGCGAGATAGCACCCGGAACTTTGCCGCGAACTTACCGCGACATTAACTCGCCGGAGCTGTCGTCTGTGGCGCAGGTTTGGCGGCGCGCGGCGATTGCGCTATCGTGCCGCACAAGCAAATCAACGCGGTGCCGATCATGAAGACCGTTCTTGCGCTGACCCTGGCGGCGGCGTTCGCCGCCTCCCCCGCCCTCGCCGACACCGGCGTCACCCTCGGCCTCAGCCTCGCCGGCAACGCGCAGGTCAGGACCGTGCAATATGCCTGCGAGGGCAGCGACCCGGTGAGCGTCCAGTATGTCGACGCCGCGCCGAACTTTCTTGCGGTGCTGCCGGTCGACGGCAAGCCGATGGTGTTCGTCAGCGTGGTGCCAGACGCCAAGGGCAAGCCGGCGGACGGCGCAAAATACGTCGCCGGGCCATATGAGCTGTGGAGCAAGGACACGGGCATCAATTTGCAGGATGTGACCGAGGGCCTCGACGCCGCGCCGGTGCTGCAATGCACCGCCGATAACCAGGCGCCGTGAGCACCGCGGCCAGCTCGGGCTGGTGATCGTTCACCTGATCTATCAGGCGTGGTGGATCGGCATCCTCTTTTATACCCATCGCCGAGCCGGTAAGGTCGCCCCATGCTACGTGTCACTGCGCAACTGCCCTCCAATCACGGCAAGGGGAAACCCTTCGACCGCCTCACCCTCACCCACGACCAGCGGCGGCTGCGCCGCAAGACCATCACCCTGCCCAAGGGCGAGGAGATCATGGTCGATTTCCCCGATGCGGTGACGCTCGAGCATTTCGGCGGCCTGCTGCTCGAGGACGGCCGCGTGGTCGAAATCGTCGCGGCGCCGGAACCGCTGTTCGAGATCACCGGCCGCGGCACCGAGCATCTGGCGCAACTCGCCTGGCACATGGGCAACCGGCACATGTCGGCGCAGATCGAGAAAAAGCGCATCCTCGTGCCGCGCGACCATGTGGCCAAGACCATGCTGCTGGGGCTCGGCGCCGAGGTCCGCGAGGTGGTGGAGATGTTCTCGCCCGAGCGCGGCGCCTATCACGACCACGGTGCGCATTGAGCGCAGCGCTGCAAAGACTGCTGACCTGGCTGTCGCCGGCCTTTCCGGTGGGCAGCTTCGCGTGGTCGCAGGGGCTCGAGACCGCCATCGCCGATGGCCGGGTGCGCGGCGCGGCGGAGTTGCGGGACTGGATCGCGGGAGCGCTGGAGGCCGGCACGCTCCGGACCGACGCGATCATCCTCGCGCATGCCTGGCGCGGTCACGAGGAAGCGGCGGAACTGCACGAGCTGGCCGACCTTGCCTTCGCTCTCACCGCCGCCAGCGAGCGACACGCGGAGACGGCGCTGACGGGGGAGGCCTTCGGCATCGCTGCGCGCGCCTGGCCGTCCGACGTGTTCGCCCGCCTGCCGCGGCCTTGCCCCTACCCTGTCGCCGTGGGCGCCATCGGCGCGGCGCAAGGCATCGGCCTCGACGACCTGCTGCTCGGCTACCTGACTGCCGCGGTTCACGCGCAGGTGTCGGTCGCCGTCCGGCTGGTGCCGCTTGGGCAAACCGCGGGATTGCAGGTGCTGGCCGGACTGGAGCCCGGCGTGGCGGCGCTGGCCGGGGCTGCGGCATCGGCGCGTCTCGACGACATCGGCAGCATCGCCTACGCCGCCGAGATCGCGCAGATGCGCCACGAAACCATTGGAACGCGAGTCTTCCGCTCATGAGCGTCGTCGGCCTCATCGTCAGCATCCTGACCTTCCTGCCGCTGCTGATCGTCGCCTTCGCGCATCTGCTGTGGTCGCTGGGCACCAACTGGCCGCTGAGCGGCGAGGCCGTGCTGGCGCAGGCGGTGGTCGGCACGCCCAACGTGATGCGCATGCCCAATCGTTTGCTGGTGTTCCTCACCGCGGTGCTGCTGCTGATCTTTGCGATTTCGGCCATGGCGCTCGCCGACCACGACGGCGGCGGCGTCGCCCGCAGTTCCATCGGCGTCCTCTTCGGCCTGATCTTCATCGCCCGCGGCGCTCTTGCCTATACCGGCTGGTGGCGCGCGCGGCACCCGACCGAACCATTCGCCTCGCTCGACCGGCGCAACTACGCGCCGCTCTGCTTCTGGATTGGAGCGGGATTCCTCATCATGGTCGGGTTGCGGCTGATATGAAATCGCTCAACGGTCCATTGCGCATCGGCATCGGCGGCCCGGTCGGCTCGGGTAAAACGACGCTCTGCGAAATGCTGCTGAAGGCGATGCGCGACCGCTACTCGATGGCCGTCGTCACCAACGACATCTATACCCGCGAGGACGCGCTGATCCTCAACCGCGTGCAGGCGATCGGCGAGGATCGCATCGTCGGCGTCGAGACCGGCGGCTGCCCGCACACCGCCATCCGCGAGGATGTGTCGATGAACCTCGCCGCCATCGCAGACCTCAACCGCCGCATCCCCGATCTCGACATCGTGCTGATCGAAAGCGGCGGCGACAATCTCGCCGCGACCTTCTCGCCGGATCTGGCCGACATCACGCTCTACGTCATCTCGGTGGCCGAGGGCGAGAAGATCCCGCGCAAGGGCGGGCCGGCGATCACCCGGTCGGACCTGCTGATCATCAACAAAGCCGACCTCGCGCCTTACGTGAATGCCAGCCTCGCGGTGATGGAGGCCGACACGATCAAGGTGCGGCAGGGCCTGCCCTACGTGTTCACCGACATGCTGCGGCGCGACGGCCTCGACACCGTGATCGCCTTCATCGAAAAGCTCGGCGGCCTGCAACCGGCGATAGCCGCGCAATAGCGGCCACGTTGGCGCCGAGAAGTCGATCACATCTGCCATCGAGCATTGTCGCCAGACTCGGTGTCATTCCCGCGCAGGCGGGAATCCAGACTGGGTCCTCGGACGTCCGGACGCTCCGCCTGGATTCCCGCCTGCGCGGGAATGACATTGTGGGTTTGTCGGGAGGCCGGTGCGAGAACCCCGATGAACGCCTAGAACGGCCTCAACTCTGCGGCGGCGGCACTTCCTGCGGTCCTGTGGGCGGTGGAGTTTCCACCGGCGGCGCCGGCTGCTCGGGCGGTGCGTTCGGCGGCACCTGCGCGCGGATCAGCGCCACGACCGAGCGCGGCGGCAGGGTGACCACGCCTGCTTCGATCGGCAGGCCCTCCTTTTCGTCGGACACGAAGCCGACAGCCCAGTCGCCCTCAGGCACACGCGCCGGCGCCGCCTCGGCGTGACGATTGAACCAGACCAGCACTTCGTCGTCGGCGGTCCTGAGCTGCATGCCGAGCATCGACTGGCCCGGATTGTTCCAGTCGCCATCGTTCATCTCGCGGCCGTCCTGATGCCACCAGACGACGTCGCGGAAGCCGTGCTTGGATTTGCCGTCGAGGAAATGGTCGTGCGTCAGCGCCACGTGCTCGCGGCGAAACGCGTGCGCCGCCGCCGTGAAATCGACCAGCGACCCATCGGCGCCGTCCCAGTCGAGCCAGGTGATCTCGTTGTCCTGCGCATAGGCATTGTTGTTGCCGCGCTGCGTGCGGCCCATCTCGTCGCCCTGCTGCAGCAGCGGCATGCCGCGCGACATGAACAGCGTCGCGATCAGCGCGCGAACGTCGCGCCTGCGCGCGAGGTTGATCCCCTCGTCGTCGGTCGGGCCCTCGACCCCGCAGTTCCACGACTGGTTGTTGCTGTTGCCGTCGCGGTTGTCTTCGCCATTGGCCTCGTTGTGCTTGTCGCTGTAGCTGACGAGGTCGGCCAGCGTGAAGCCGTCATGCACCGCGAGGAAGTTGACGCCCGCGCTCGGCTTGCGGCCGGCGAAATTGTAGATCTCGGACGAGCCGGACACTTTGCCCGCGAGCGCACCGATCTTGCCCGGCTCACCGCGCCAGAAGCCGCGCACCTCGTCGCGATAGGTGTCGTTCCACTCGCGAAATTCCTTGCCGAACTTGCCGACGCCGTAGCCGCCCGGACCCGGGTCCCACGGCTCGGCAACGAGCTGGCACTTGCTCAGCACCGGATCGGTCTTGATCATCTGCAGCATTTTGGCATCGGGGTTGAACCCCGGCTCGCGCCCCAGCACCGTCGCGAGGTCGAAGCGGAAGCCCGACACGCCGGTCTCCTCGACCCAGTAGCGGAGGCTGTCGATCACCAGCCGCTGCGTCGCGGGATGGTCGCAACGCAGCGTATTGCCCGTGCCGGAATCGTTGACCAGCACCTGCCGGCCGTCGACCTCGACATGCCGGTAATAGGCGCGCGCATCGAGCCCCTTGAGGCTCAGCACGGGCCCCATATTGTCGCCCTCGCCGGTGTGGTTGTAGACCACGTCGAGGATGACTGAAATCCCGTTCTTGCGATAGAGGTCGGTCATGAACCGCAATTCCTGCGGTCCGCGCGGCGCGAGCCGCGGGTCGACGGCGAAATAGGCGACCGGATTGTAGCCCCAGGCATTGGTGAGCCCGAGCGAGGGCAGGTGTCCATCGTCGATGAACCCCGCGATCGGCATCAACTCGACGCAGTCGACGCCGAGGAATTTGAGATGATCGATGACGCGCTGCGTGGTGAGGCCGGCGATGGTGCCGCGCAGCGGCCCCTGCACGCTCGGATGCCGCATGGTGTAGCCGCGTACATTGAGCTCGTACATCAGGCGGGGCGCCTTGCGCCGCGGTGTCGCATGCTTGTTGATCTGCGGCGAGATGACCACGGCCTTCGGCATCAGCGGCGCCGTATCGACCGCGTCTTCGCGCGGCAGGCGCAGGCGCGGCGAACGCACGAACACCCGGTCGAGCCGGCGTGCATAAGGATCGACCAGCAGCTTGTTGGGATCGAAATGGAGGCCCTGCTCGGGATCGTACGGGCCATCGGCCCTGAGCCCGTATTTCACCCCCGGACCGATGCCCGCGATCAGGCCGTGGTGGATGTTCTCGTCGTGCCCATCGAGCTCGAAGCGCGAGACCTCGCGGTCGGCTTCGTCGTAGATCGACACATAGAGGGCCGACGCCGTCTCGGAATAGACCGCGAAATTGATGCCTTCGGCGGTGACCGTCGCTCCGAGCTTGTCGAAGCTGCCGCCATGCGGAACGAGTTGTGCTTTCACGAGGCCGACAATCTCTGGCTCAGGTGATGACGCTGGGGGCGTCGCGGCCAGTACGCTCTCTAATTCCAGCGATCCGATCGGCAAGCGAGATGAGGAACGAGAGGGCGGTCTGAGTGTCGAGATCGTGCTGTCCATGTGCGGGTTCATACCTTTCGAGATAAACCCGCAACGTGGCGCCGACGGTACCGGTTCCACTGAGCCTCAGGACGATGCGGCTGCCATCGGCAAAGCCGATGCGAATGCCCTGCTTCGCGCTGACCGAACCATCAACCGGATCGTGGTAGGTGAAATCGTCGGCGTAGGCGACCTTGAGGCTGTCATAGGTCGCGTCGGCGATGGCCGGCAACTGCGCCCTGAGGTCGTCCATCAGCTTGTTGGCCACCCCGGCATCGACCTCGTCGTAGTCGTGGCGCGTATAATAGTTGCGGCCATAGATCGCCCAGTGGTCGCGCACGATTTCGTCGACGCCCTGCTGGCGCGACGCGAGGATGTTGAGCCAGAGCAGCACCGCCCACAGCCCGTCTTTCTCGCGCACATGATTCGAGCCGGTGCCGGCGCTCTCCTCGCCGCAGATCGTCACCCGGCCGGCGTCGAGCAGATTGCCGAAAAACTTCCAGCCCGTCGGCGTTTCGTGCATTTCGATGCCGAGTTGTTCCGCCACGCGATCGGCGGCCGCGCTGGTGGGCATCGAGCGGGCGATGCCTGCGATGCCGCCGGCATAGCCGGGCGCCAGCGGCGCGTTGGCGGCAAGCAGCGCCAGCGAGTCCGACGGGGTGACGAAGCGCTTGCGGCCGATGATCAGATTGCGGTCGCCATCGCCATCCGACGCGGCGCCGAAATCGGGCGCATCGGGTCCCATCATCAGATCGTAGAGCGGCTTGGCATAGACGAGATTTGGATCGGGGTGACCGCCGCCGAAATCGGGCAGCGGCGTGCCGTTGACCACGGTGCCTTTGGGCGCACCGAGCATGTCTTCGAGTATCCTGTGGGCATAGGGACCGGTCACGGCGTGCATGGCGTCGAAGCGCATCGTGAAGCCGCCGGCGAACATCGCAGAGATCGCCGGAAAATCGAACAGCGTCTGCATCAGCGCGGCGTAGTCGGCGACCGGGTCGATCACCTCGACCGCCATGTCGCCGGATTTCTGCGTGCCAATAGTCGTGAGGTCGATGTCTGGCGCGTCGCTGCTGAAATAGCGTTCGATCGTTTTGGTCCGCGCGAACACCGAGTCGGTGATCTTTTCCGGCGCGGGACCGCCATTGCCGATATTGTACTTGATGCCGAAATCGCCCTCGGGCCCGCCCGGATTGTGGCTGGCCGAAAGGATGAAGCCGCCAAACGCCTTGTAGTGGCGGATGATGTGCGAGGTGCCCGGAGTCGACAGGATTCCGCCCTGTCCAACCAGCACCTTGCCGAAGCCATTGGCGCTCGCGAGGCGGATGATGGTCTGGATCGCGACATCGTTGTGGTAGCGGCCATCGCCGCCGATCACCAGCGTTTTGCCCTTGTAGCCATCGAGGCTGTCGAACACCGCCTGGACGAAGTTTTCGACGTAGTGCGGCTGCATGAACACCGGCGTGCGCTTGCGCAGCCCCGAGGTGCCCGGCTTCTGGTCCGCGAACGGCGTCGTCTCAATCTGCGTGGTCGTCATGACTCTTCACCCCAAGAAGCCGGCCGTACAGCTTCGCATATTTCCCGGCGCTGAGGTCCCAGCTCACGTCGGACTTCATGCCGCGCCGCTGCATCTTGCGCCAGGTTTTTTCGTGGCCGTAAAGACGGATGGCGCGGTGGATGGCATCCATGAACGCTTCCGGCGTCGCCGGTGCGAACACGATTCCAGTCGCCGCGCCCGCTTCCACCGCCGCCTCGTTGGCGTCGATCACCGTGTCGGCGAGTCCGCCCACGCGGCTGACCAGCGGCACGCAACCATAGCGCAGGCCGTAGAGCTGCGTCAGCCCGCACGGCTCGAACCGCGACGGCACCATCATGACGTCGGCGCCGCCCTGCACCAGATGGCTCAACGGCTCGTCATAGGCGCGGATGAAGCCGACCTTGCCCGGATGCCGCAGCGTCGCCCCGGCCAGACCGTTCTCGATTTCGGCATCGCCCGACCCCAAGACGATCAGCTTGCCGCCCGCGGCGATGAGCTGGTCGACCACCTCGACCAGCATATCGAGCCCCTTCTGCCAGGTCAGCCGGCTGACCACCGAAAACAGTGGCCCGGGTGATTCGTCGATGTTGAAGCGCTCGAGCAGCGCCCGCCGGTTGCCGGCGCGCTGCTCGGTAGTGTTGTGTCCGAAATGCTGCCTGAGCATCGGGTCGACCATCGGGTCCCAGTCGCCATAGTCGATGCCGTTGGTGATGCCGGTGAGCGCGCCGGCCCGCTGCTGCAGCAGGCCCTCGAGCCCCATGCCGTAAGCAGCGGTCTTGATCTCGAGCGCGTAGGTCGGGCTGACCGTCGTCAATGCATCGGCGGTCTGCAGCCCGGCCTTGAGGTAGCCGATGCCGCCGAAATACTCGATGGCGCCTTCCTGCGCCGCGCGGAAATCGATCCTGAGTTCCGGAAAGATGTTCCACTCATAGCGGCCCTGGAACGCGATGTTGTGGACGGTCATCACCGTCTTGACCCGCGTCGGCGCGTTGAACGCCACATAGGCCGGCGCCATCGCCGCCTGCCAGTCATGGCAATGGAGGATTTGCGGGTGATAGCCTTCGACTACCCCCTGCGCGATCTCGTAAGCCGCAAAGCTGAGGCCGGCGAAGCGCTTCCAGTTGTCCGGCCAGTCCTGCTTGTCGGGCCCGACATAGGGGTTGCCCTGCCGGTCGTAGAGATGCGGCGCGTTGATGGCGATGATGTCGAGCCCGCCGGCCCGGCCCGCGATCAGTTGCGCGAAGCCGCCGAAGAACTCCTGGAATTCGGCGACGACGCGGCCGTTCTCGATGGCGCCGAGCACCGCCGGATAGCCCGGCAGCAGCGTGCGCACGGCCACGTCATGCCGCGCCAGCGCGGCCGGCAGCGCGCCGGTCACGTCGGCCAGCCCACCCGTCTTGATCAGCGGGTAGGCCTCCGATGCGACGGAGACGACATCGATCATCGGCTCGCCTGGAACTTGTCGATCATCGGCTGGGTGATCAGCGTCACCCCGTCGTCGGTGCGCCGGAACCACCGCGAGTCGAACTCGGCATCCTCACCCACGATCAGTCCCTCCGGGATGTTGACGCCGCGGTCGACCACCACCTTGCGGAGCCGCGCGCCGCGGCCGATGGTGCAATAGGGCAGCACCACCGCCTCGTGCAGGTCGGAGTAGGAATGCACCCGCGAGCCGGTCGAGAGCAGCGTTCTATTGAGCGAACCGCCCGACACGATGCAATCGCCCGACACCAGCGAGTTCACCGCCGAGCCCCGCCGGCCCTCGAAATCATGGACGAACTTGGCCGGCGGCGTGATCTCGGCATAGGTCCAGATCGGCCAGTCGCGGTCGTAGAGGTCGAGCTGCGGGTTGACGTCGCAGAGGTCGACATTGGCCTTCCAGTACGCGTCGATCGTGCCGACGTCGCGCCAGTAGGCGACCTCCTCGTTGGTCGAGCGCACGCAGGACCGCGGGAAGCGGTGCGCCCAGGCCGTGCCGTTCTTGACGATATAGGGAATGATATCCTTGCCGAAATCGCGGCTCGAGCCTTCGGTCGCCGCGTCGCGGCGCAACTGCTCCATGAGAAAGCGCGTCTCGAACACGTAGATGCCCATCGAGGCGAGTGCGTAGTCCGGATTGTCCGGGATGCCCGGCGGGTCCTTCGGCTTTTCGACGAAATCGACGATCCGGTCGCGGCCATCGACATGCATCACGCCGAAGCCCGTGGCTTCCATGCGCGGCACCTCGAGGCAGCCGATGGTCACGTCGGCGCCGGTGTCCACATGCTGGCGGAGCATGATCTCGTAGTCCATCTTGTAGATGTGGTCGCCCGCCAGCAGCACGATGTAGCGCGGGCCGTAATCCTCGATGATGTCCATGTTCTGGTACACGGCGTCGGCGGTGCCGGCGTACCACATGTCTTCCTTCACGCGCTGGCTCGCCGGCAGCACGTCGAAACTCTCGTTTCGCTCGGTGCGCAGGAAGTTCCAGCCGCGCTGCAGATGGCGGATCAGGCTGTGCGCCTGATATTGCGTCGCCACCGAGATGCGGCGGATGCCCGAGTTCAACGCATTCGACAGCGCGAAATCGATGATGCGCGACTTGCCGCCGAAATAAACCGCGGGCTTGGCGCGGCGATCGGTCAGGTCGTAGAGGCGCGTGCCGCGGCCGCCCGCCAGCACATAGGCCATCGCTTCGCGAGCCAGCGGCGATGGTGTACGATAATCAGCCATGTTCCCTCCTCGCCCGGATCAATCCGGATCGTATTTCAAAATCAAGGTTGCCAGCGGCGGTAGGTAGAAATCCGCATAGGCTGGCATCCAGCTCGGCCCCTCAGCCTTGTGCGCCACCACCTTGCCCTGGTTCCCGGTGTTCGACCCGTTGTACCAGCCGGCATCGGTGTTGATGCGCTCGCTCCATTTGCCCTCGCGCGGCATCGGCACGCGATAGCCGTCGCGCGGCACCGGCGTCATGTTGGAAATGACCACTACCGGCGCGGCGCCGTTGGACCGCCGCGTCCAGGCGAATACCGAATTGTTGTGGTCGTTGCCGATCAGCCATTCGAAGCCTTCGGGCTCGTTGTCGCGGCCATGCAGCGCCGCCAGCTCGCGATAGGCGGCATTGAGGTCGATGATCAGCCGGCGGACGCCCTCGTGCGCGCCGGCTTCGAGCAGCCACCAGTCGAGCCCCTTGGCCTCGCTCCACTCCTCGCGCTGGGCAAACTCCTGCCCCATGAACAGCAGCTTCTTGCCCGGCCAGCCCCACATATAGGCGAAATAGGCACGCAGCGACGCGAACTGCTGCCAGTCGTCGCCGCTCATCTTCTCGATCAGCGAGCCCTTGCCGTGCACCACCTCGTCGTGACTGAGCGGCAGAACGTAGTTTTCCGAGAACGCATAGAGGGCCGCGAACGTCATGTCGTTGTGGTGATAGCGCCGGTGGATGGGGTTGCGCGCCATGTAGCGCAGCGTGTCGTTCATAAACCCCATGTTCCACTTGAAGCCAAAGCCCAGCCCGCCGGTGAAGGTCGGGGCTGAAACGCCGCTCCACGCCGTGCTCTCCTCGGCGATCATCAGCGCGCCGGGATGCAGCCGGTAGACTTCGGCGTTCACCCGCTGCAGGAACGCCACCGCTTCGAGGTTGTGGTTGCCGCCGAACTGATTGGGCACCCATTCGCCGGGCTGGCGCGAATAGTCGAGATAGAGCATCGAGGCCACGGCATCCACCCGCAGCCCGTCGATGTGGAATTCCTCGAACCAGTAGAGCGCATTGTTGGTCAGGAACGCCGTGACCTCCTGCCGCCCGAAATTGTAGATCGCGGTGTTCCAGTCCGGATGATAGCCCTGCCGCGGATCCTCGTGCTCATAGAGCGCCGTTCCATCGAAGCGCGCAAGGCCATGCTCGTCGGTGGGAAAATGCGCCGGCACCCAGTCGAGGATGATGCCGAGCCCCGCTTTGTGCGCCGTGTCGATGAAATGCCTGAAGCCCCTGGGATCGCCGAAACGCGCCGTCGGCGAATAGAGCCCGGTCGGCTGGTAGCCCCAGCTCGGGTCGTACGGATGCTCGGAGATCGGCAGCAGCTCGATATGGGTGAAGCCCATGTCCTTGGCGTAGGGGATCAACTGCTCGGCAAACTGCTCGTAGCTCATGAAACCGCCATCGGGGCGCTTCCGCCACGAGCCGAGGTGCACTTCGTAGATCGAGATCGGCGCGCGGCGCCAGTCCTTCTTCGAACGCTGCTCCAGATATTTCTGGTCGGACCATTCGAAGGGCGTCGGATCGGCGACGATCGAGGCGGTCTTGGGCCGCAACTCCGATTGCCGGGCAAACGGGTCGGCCTTCAGCGGCAACAGCGTGCCGTCAGGCCCCACGATCTCGTATTTATAGGGCGTCCCCGCCCCGACCTCGGGGATGAACACTTCCCACACGCCGGTCTCGAACCGGTTGCGCATCGGATGGCGGCGGCCGTCCCAGTCGTTGAAAGGCCCGACCACCGAGACGCGACGGGCGTTCGGCGCCCATACGGCGAAATGCGTGCCCTGCACGCCTTCGAATTCCATCGCATGCGCGCCGAGCTTGTCGAACAGCCGCAGATGCGTGCCCTCGGCGATATAGTAATCGTCCATCGGCCCCAGCACCGGACCGAAGCTGTACGGATCGAACACGTCCCACTCGCCGCCTTCGTTGCTGGCGCGATAGCGGATCGGCTGGCGGCGATCGATGCTGACCTGCCCTTCGAAAAAGCCTCGGCCGTCGCGGCGGGTCAACTCGCCCAGCGGCTTGCCGTCCGGCGTAAAGGCGGACACTGCGATCGCATGCGGAATGAAGGTGCGCAGCACCCAGCCGCCATCGGTCTGCTGCAGGCCAAGCACGCCGAACGGATCGGAATGCTGCCCGGTCACGACCGCTTCCACGTCCAGCGGATCTGCCTGCCAGTTCGCCAACGGGTCCCCCTAACCCTGCCCGACCGGCACACCCCAGATGTCGCTGGCATATTGCCGGATCGTTCGATCCGACGAGAACCAGCCCATATGAGCGGTGTTCCGGATCGCCATGGAATACCATTTCCTACTATTCTGCCAGAGGCCGTCGACGGTCCGCTGCGCGGCGGCATAGGAGTCGAAATCCCGCGCCACCATGAACCAGTCATGATCGTAGAGGCCGCCGATGAGGTCGCGGTAGCGGTTGGGATCGTCGGGCGAAAACACCCCGGACGAGATCATCTCCAGCGCGGCCCGCAATTCCGGCGACGCGTCGATGGCGGCGCGCGGCACCTCGCCGCGAGAGCGCTTCTGCGCCACCTCTTCGGCCGTGAGCCCGAAAATGATCATATTGTCCTTGCCGACGGCCTCGAGCATTTCGATGTTGGCGCCATCGAGCGTGCCGATGGTGACGGCGCCGTTCAGTGCAAATTTCATGTTCCCGGTCCCTGAAGCTTCAAGTCCGGCGGTGGAGATTTGTTCCGACAAGTCCGCGGCAGGCATGATGATTTCGGCGGCGGACACGTTGTAGTTGGGGATGAAAACCACCTTCAACAATTCGCGAACCGAGGGGTCGTTGTTGACCACCTTGGCCACGTCGTTGACCAGCTTGATGATCAGCTTGGCGTTCCAGTAGCTCGGCGCCGCCTTGCCGGCGAACACCTTGACCCGCGGCACCCAGTCGACTTCGGGATGCGCCTTGATGGCCGAGTACTGGGCCACCGCCTCGATGACGTTGAGCAGTTGCCGCTTGTATTCGTGGATGCGTTTCACCTGCACGTCGAACAGCGCATCGGGCGACACCGAAACCCCCAGCCGGTCCTTGATCGCCTCGGCGAGACGCGCCTTGTTGGCGCGCTTGACCGCGGCGAACTGCGCCTGGAAACCGGGGTCATCGGCATGCTTGTCGAGTTGTTCGAGCCGATCGATATCGTCCTGGAACTCCGGTCCAATCCGCTCGCCGATCAGTCGCGCGAGACCGGCGTTGCATTCGAGCAGCCAGCGCCGCGGCGTCACGCCATTGGTCTTGTTGTTGATGCGGTCGGGGTAGAGCCTGTTGAGGTCGGCGAACACCGTTTTCTTCATCAGCTCGGTGTGGAGCGCCGACACGCCGTTGATCGAGTGCGAGCCGACAAACGCCAACTGGCCCATGCGCACACGGCGGTTGCCGCCCTCGTCGATCAGCGACACGCTGGCGATCTGCTGATCGTTGAAGCCGCCACGCGCCCGCGCTTCGGCCAGCACTTCGGCGTTGATCGCATAGATGATCTGCATCTGGCGCGGCAGCAGCCGCTCGAGCAGCGCCACCGGCCAGGTCTCCAGCGCTTCGGGCAGCAGCGTATGGTTGGTGTAGCCGAACGTGGCCTTGACCAGCGGCCAGGCCTGCGCCCACTTGACGCCATGCACGTCGATGAGGATGCGCATCAGCTCCGCCACCGAAATGGCCGGATGCGTGTCGTTGAGCTGGATCGCGACCTTGTCGGACAGCGAGCCCATATCGCCATATTGCTGCAGGTGCCGGCGCACGATGTCCTGCAGCGAGGCCGACGAGAAGAAGAACTCCTGCCTGAGCCGGAGTTCCTGCCCGGCCGGCGTCGAATCCGCCGGATAGAGTACGCGGGTGATGGCCTCGGCCCGCGAACTTTCCTCGAGCGCGCCGATGTGGTCGCCGGAATTGAACTTGTCGAGGAAGATCGGATCGACCGGCTGCGCGCTCCACAGGCGCAGCGTGTTCACCCGCGCGCCGCGCCAGCCGACGATCGGCGTATCGAACGCCACGGCGAGGAAGTGCTCGGCCGGCCGCCATTCGAGCCGCGTCGTGCCGTCGGGCTCCTGGATCGGCACCACATGGCCGCCAAAGCCGATTTCGTAGGTCGATTCCCGGCGCTCGAACTCCCATGGATTGCCGTGCGCCAGCCAGTCCTCGGGCAGTTCGACCTGCCAGCCCTCGCTCATCTCCTGCCGGAACATGCCGTTGGCGTAGCGGATGCCGTAGCCGTAGGCCGGGATTTTGAGCGTCGCCATCGAATCCATGAAACAGGCAGCGAGGCGTCCGAGACCGCCATTGCCGAGCGCCGCATCCGGTTCGAGATTGAGCAGATTGCCCAGGTCGACATTGAGGTTTTTGAGCGCCTGCCGCACCGGCTCCATGATGCCGATATTGGTCATCGCATCGCGCATCAGCCGTCCGATGAGGAATTCCAGGCTGAGATAGTAGACGCGCTTTTCCGAGGTCCGCCAGGTGACCCGGCTCGACTCCATCCACAGGTCGATCACCTGGTCGCGGATGGCCAGGATCGTGGCGTTCAGCCAGTCATACGGCCGCGCAACGATGGGGTCTTTGCCGACAGAATATGTAAGCTTTTCAAGGATCTCCGCCTGCAGGGCCTCAGCCGTGCGCGCGCGCTTCTCCGGAGTGGGAGCATCCAATACGATAGGCATTTGCGGCATGACGCAATCCAGTCAGCATAACGATGTAGTCCCCTCTAGAAGGGAGCACCATTGCATCAATCGAGTGACGGTGGAAGCCCTCGGCCGGGCATGCCTCCCGCGCCTCAGCCATCGGTTTTTTCCGGCGCCTTGTCGAGCATGATCGGCTCGGACGGGCCTTCGACGGCGCCGCTCTCGCGCGCCTGCTCGGTGGCGTTGGAGAGCAGCAGGTCGCGGCCGGCGGCGAGCCCGCCCACGAGCTGCGCCGCAAACCGCTGCCGGTCGCGCTCGCGCACGCCCTCCAGCAGTTCGACGATTTCCTCGTCCGTCGATCCGAGCGCCCGTAAGGTCTCTCCGGACAGCGTCAGCGCCGATTCGAACAGTTCGCGAATCTGGAATTCGACGCCGATCTTTTCGAGCGCCAGCGCATGGCCGCGATCGAAGGCGCGCGCCATCACCTTGATCAACGGATATTCGGCATGGAGCAGTTCGGCGATCTTGATCGCGTCGTCCTTCTTGTCGACGGCGATGATCACCACGTCGACCTTGTCGACGCCGGCGGCGCGCAGGATGTCGAGGCGTGTGCCGTCGCCGTAATAGACCTTGGCGCCGAACTGCGCGGCGACCCGGATCATTTCGGTATCGGTATCGATCAGCGACAGCTTGTGGCCCTTGGCGAGGAGCGCCTGGCTGGCGATCTGGCCGAAGCGGCCGAAGCCGATGACGAGAATATCGCCGCTGAGCCCATCGGGCTCCTCCACGCCTTCGAACGACTGGAGCGGCTTTGGCAGGAAGCGGAGCGCCTGGATGGTCAGCGGCGTCAGCACCATCGAGATGATCACCGTCGCCGAAAAGATCGCCTGCTGGTCGGCGCTGATCAGCCCCGACGCCGCCGCAGTGGTGAACAGGACGAACGCGAACTCGCCGCCCTGCGACATGAGCAGCGAGCGCTCCAGCGCATCGGCAAAGCTCGACTTGAGGAGGCGCGCCAGCACGAAGATCGCCGTGCCCTTGACCACCGCGTAGCAGGCGACGCTGACGATGATGACCTGCCAGTTCGCGGCGACGATGTTGATGTCGAGCGACATGCCGACCGCGAGGAAGAACAGCCCCAGCAGGATGCCGCGGAACGGCTCGATATCGGCCTCGAGCTGATGGCGGAACGTCGAGGTCGACAACAGCACGCCGGCGAGGAACGCGCCCATCGCCATGCTGAGCCCGCCGAGCTGGAACAGCAGCGCGGCGCCGAGCACCACCAGCAGCGCCGCCGCCGTCATCACCTCGCGCGCGCGGGCATTGGCGAGGATGCGGAACAGCGGGTTCAGCACCCAGCGGCCGATGAAATTGAGCGCCGCGACGCAACCGAGCGCGATGAGGATCGACAGCCATATCGGCGTCGCCGACGCCGAGTTCGCCCAGGCCTGCGGCGAGATCAGCGCCACGATGGCGAGCAGCGGCACGATGGCGAGGTCTTCGAGCAGCAGTATCGATACGATCTTCTGCCCGGCCGGCGTCGCGAGGTCGCCGCGCTCGGTCAGCAATTGCATCACCACCGCGGTGGAGGTGAGCACGAACCCCATGCCCGCAACGAACGCCACCGGCCACGAGAACCCGAGCAGCCGGCCGGCGACGGTCAGCAGCACGCCGCAGAGCACCACCTGCAGCACGCCCAGCCCGAAAATCTGCTTGCGTAGCGCCCACAGCCGGCTCGGCTCCATTTCGAGCCCCACGGTGAACAGGAACAGCACCACGCCCAGTTCGGACACGTGGAGGATCGATTCCGGGTCGGAAATCAGCCTCAGTCCGAACGGGCCGATGATCAGCCCGGCCGCGAGATAGCCGAGCACCGAGCCAAGCCCCGCCCGCTTGAAGATGGGCACCGCGACGACCCCCGCCGCGAGCAGCGCCACCACCTGGATCAGGTCGACGCCGTTCGCTGCCGCATCAGCCGCGTGAGTGATCGCTTCGCCTGCCATGCCCAACCCTTTTGCCCGGGAAGCTAGACATGCGGTGCGGGTCGTCCGAGGTCAAGACGACGCGACGGCCGCCGGATCGGCGCGGCGCGGCTTCGCCTCGGGCTCGGCCGGCGCCGGTTCCGGCGGTAGCTGCGTCGGCGCCGATTCCGCGGTATCGAGCGTCGCCTTGGCGTCGAGCTTGCGCTGCGCTTTGGCCGGCATCGCCGAGCGGGTCGGGATGATGTGGGTGATGACCGAATGCAGCACCAGCACCGAGGGCACCGCGACAAGGCCGCCGACCGGCCCCCAGGCCCACAGCCAGTAGGTCAGGGACAAAAAGATCAGGAACGGATTGATGGTCATCGTCCGCCCCAAAAGGTTCGGCGTGATGACCTGGCTTTCGAGGAAGCTCAGCGCCCAATAGCACCCGACCGGCACCAGCGCCGAGGTGATGCCGTCGCGCGTTCCGAGCCCGATCAGAAAGATCAGCGCCAGCATCGTCGCCTGCCCGAGGAAAGGCACGTAGTTGAGAAAGAACGCCAGCGCCCCCCACAGCAGCGGCGAGGGCATGCCGACAAAGAACATCGCCGTCGCCACCAGCGAGCCGAGGCAGAGATTGACCACCGTGATGGTCAGCAGATAGCGCGACACCCTCAGCTCGACGTCGCGGAACACATGTGCCGTGCGCCAGCGCATCTTGCGGGTGAAGCACAGCGACAGCACGCCGATGCGGATCGCCTCGCGGGCCGCAAGGAAGAAATAGAGCCCGCCGAAAAAGATCAGCACCTGCCCCAGCGCCGCCGGCGCGCCGAAGGCGAGCGTGGTGATCGGCCCGCCGCTCTCGACCTTGACCGAAAGAGCGCTGTCGGTGCCGCCGAACACGGTCTGCAACTGCTGCTGGAAGGCGCCGATGGTTTCGAGCGGCTCGCGCCAGTCGGCGATCTCGGTCTTGAGTTTTTCCCAGATCGCCGGGGCCTTGCCGACCCAGACCGAGAGCGGTGACGAAAACGCCGCCGCGGCGCCCACGATAGCCACGATCAGGACGACGACGACGACCGCCGCCGATACCGGCGTCGGCACGTTGCGCCGCTCCATCCAGTCGCAGAGCGGCCCGCACATCAGCCCGATGATGACGGCGAGGAACACCGGCGCCAGAATGAACTGCCCGGCGTTGATCGCGACCAGCGCGACGATGGAGCCGACGAACACGATCGCCAGTTGCGACGCATTGCCGAGAATGCGCTCGAAGCGCGTGTTCGACAGCTCGCGTTCGAGCCGGGCGGAATGTCTGAGCTGATAGGTGCGACGCAAGAACGGAAACCCTCCGACCGCACCAAACGCTCGCGAAGGCTTCGCGTTCCTCCGCCGCCCCTCTATGATCGCGGAATCAGTGTCCGAGCAGACGGGGCTAAGTCCATGGCGCGCAAAATCATTATCGACACCGACCCGGGCCAGGACGACGCCGTCGCGATCCTCCTCGCGCTGGGCTCGCCGGCCGAACTCGAAATCCTCGGCATCGTCGCCGTCGCCGGCAATGTCGGCGTGCAGCAGAACGCCAGGAACGCGCTGAAAATCCTGGAGCTTTCAGGCAAAACCGAGACCCCAGTCTATATCGGCTGCGAGCGCCCGATGCGGCAAAAGCTGGTCACGGCCGAATACGTCCACGGCAAGACCGGCCTCGACGGCCCCGAACTGCCGGAACCTGCCATCAAGGTCCAGCCGCAGCACGGCGTCGACTACATCATCGATACCCTGCGCCGCGAGCCGGCGGGCACGGTGACCCTGTGTGCGCTCGGCCCACTGACCAATCTCGGCATGGCCTTCGTCAAAGCGCCCGACATCGTCGCGCGAGTGCAGGAGATCGTGCTGATGGGCGGCGGGTGCTTCGAGGGCGGCAACATCACCCCGGCCGCCGAATTCAACATCTATGTCGACCCCGAAGCGGCCGACGTCGTGTTCCACTCCGGCGTGCCGATCACCCAGGTGCCGCTCGACGTGACCCACTCGATGCTGACCACGAAAGCCCGCACCGAGCGCTTCCGTGCTCTCGGCAACAAGACCGGCGTCGCGACGGCCGAAATGCTCGAATTCTTCGAACGCTTCGACGAGGCCAAATATGGCTGGGAAGGCGGTCCGCTGCACGATCCATGCGTCATCGCCTACCTGCTGCGGCCGGAGCTGTTCCAGGGGCGGCATGTCAACGTCGCCATCGAAACCCAGAGCGAGCTCACCCGCGGCATGACCATCGTCGACTATTGGGGCGTCACCGGCCGGGTGAAGAACGTCAACTATCTGCGTTCGGGCGATGCCGACGGCTTTTACGACCTGCTGGTCGAGCGGCTCGCGACCCTAGCCTAGGATCGCGGCAACCTCGCGGTCGATCCATTCGGGGCCGCCCATCGCCTCGATCATCGGCCCGAGCCACGGCTCGTAGCGTTTCCAGCGGGCGACCGAGCCGGTGTAGATCGGCTGGCGCACCTGCCACTGGCTGGCGGTGAGCACGCTGCGCTGGGTGCGCTGCGGTTCGAGGCACGCCGGACTCCAGTCGAGCCCGGCAAAGGCGATCAGCCGGCGCGATTGCGTTTCGGGATCGGCCACCAGCTTTTCGTAGCTCACATCGAGCACGTCGAGGTCGAGAACCTGCTTCCACAACTGCATGCTGTCGGCGACCTGCCGGGTCCTGAGCCCGATCCAGTCGAGCCGGTTGGAATAGCCCTGCCCCGCCGAAAAGCGCTGGAAGAAATTGGAAACGCCCACGTCGAGCGGATGGCGCCGCACATGCACCACGCGCGCATTGGGAAACAGCCGCTTGATGAGCCCGAGTCGCACGGCGTTCTCCGGCATCTTGTCGGTGACGATCTTGAACGGCGTCCGGCTGCGCGCCATCCAACCCTGGATCAGCGTTTCGGCTCTCGCCCGCAGCCAGTCGCGATCGAGCTTGAGCATCATTTCGTGCCGGCCCAGCCGGCCCGGGGCGATGCCGACCCGCCGGTAACCAGCCTCTTCGAGCTCGGGGATCTGCTGCGATTCACCCGGCGCCAGCACATCGGGGTGGCGGGACAGGATCGATTCGACGAGCGTCGTTCCAGAACGCGGCATGCCGACGATGAACAACGGCGCCCGGCTCGGGTGGCCGCTGTCGCGCGCCGCGCGGAACGCATCGAGCCGCGCCAGTTCGCCCAGTTCCTCGACCCCGTTTGCCTCCCACGCCATCTCGAACGGCCGGGCCCCGAGGCGGTTGGCCTCGATCGCATAAGGCATCGCCCGCTCGGGCACGCCCAGATCATCGAAGACCTTGGCGAGCCCGTAGTCGAGGAACTCGCGTGCCGCATCCGGCGTCGCCGGGCTGGCCGCCAGTTGCACCATGGCGCGCACCTGATCGTCTTCGCGCGCAAACTTCACGTTCTGCGTCAGGCTGTAGAACGCCATCGCATCGTCGGGCTTGAGCCGCAGCGCCTCGCGAAATTGCGCCGCCGCCGCCTCGATGTCGCCGCGAGACGCAAGCAGCGTCGCCAGATTGTGCCGGATAGATGCAACGGTGGGCGCCAGCGACATCGCCCGGTTCATCTCATCGATGGAGAGGCCGATATCGCCATCGGCCTTCCAGTTGGCCATGGCGTGGCAGGCGAGAGCCGACACATTGAGCGGATAGCGGGCGAGAATATTGTCGGCCCGCTCTACAGCCTCGCTGAAGCGCTGCTGGTTGAGCAAACCCCAAGCCAGGTTTAATTCACTTAGAGCAACAGTCATTCACGCTCGCCCGGCGTGCGACCAGCCCTAAACCGGTCCGCAACTACATCGATTTCAATTGCCACATAACAACATCATGACCGTGAATTCGCCAACTCACGCTTTTGTTAGTGTGCAAGAACGCTTTTCGGTATTGCGCTGGCTGCAACAATCAGGGCGTTGAGCCCGTTCGCCGGCTCGCATAAGGTCGCGCACCAATCGCCGGGAGCCTTTCATGCGTAGTGTCGTCGCCTCCATTCTGCTTGCCACGCTGGCATTCCCAGCCGCCGCGGCCGAGCCGAGCATCGCCGACCAGGCGCACGACGCCTACGCCATGTTCGCCGGCGGGATGTCGCAGCAGGCCTTTCTCGGCGCGCAGTTCGGTCGCTACGCGCTCGATGACGTCGCCGGTAGGTGGGTGCGGCTAAACGGCCCGGATGCGAAAGCCGGCATCGAAACCTACGGCGTCGACACCGAGCGCAACTGCAAGACGCAGGCGGCGCTGACTCTGGCCTCGCCGTCGTCGCTGGTGATGACGCTCACCACCAATCTGCGGGGCAGCAATTTTACCCAGCAATATTCGCTGATCGCCGGCTCGACCTTCGGCGAGCATACCGACCCCGGCCCCTACCTCGATGCCGTCGGCCTCGGGCCGGAGCACACCGGAGACCAGGCTGACCAGCAGCGGGCGCTGCTGCTCAGCCTCGCCAACGGCCTCGTCCAGATCTATCGCCCTTCGGCCGACATCCTCGTCATGACCCGTGACCGCGGCTATCCCATCGTGCTGGCCCGCTGCCCTGCCGCGTTGCCGCCGGTTGCCGCCCCGACGGCCGACGCGTCCAGCAGTTCTGCCCCCGTCCCGACGGATTGATCCGATGAGCCTGCTCACCCTGTTCGCTTTCACCGTCGCCTACATCGTCGCCGTGCTGGTGCCCGGCCCCGGCGTCGCCGCCATCGTGGCGCGCGCGCTCGGCGGCGGCTTCCGCAGCGCCATCCCGATGATCGTCGGCATTCTCGTCGGCGACCTGATCTACCTCGTGTTCGCGCTCTTCGGCCTTGCCGCCATCGCCACCTATTTCGGCCCGGTCTTCACCGTGGTCCGCTGGGGCGGTGCGCTCTATCTGCTCTATGTCGCGTGGAAGTTCTGGACCGCCAAGCCGGGCAAGGAACAGCTCGGCCCGCGTCCGCCCGAGCCATGGCTGCGCACGTTCCTGTCCGGCTTCGCGCTGACCATGGGCAACCCCAAGACCATCGTGTTCTATCTGGCGTTGCTGCCCACCGTCGTGCCGCTCGACAAGCCGATCACCATGCTCGGCTTCCTCGAACTCGTCGGCATCGTCGTCGTGGTGCTGCTGGCGATCGGCACCGGCTACGCCGCGCTGGCTGCCTGGGCGCGTGGGGTGTTCACCAGCTCCAGGGCGATCCGCCGGATGAACCGGACGGCCGGCGTCATCATGGCCAGCGCCGCCGCCTTCGTCGTCGCCCGCGGCTAAGCGTTTTCAGGAAAAGTTGCAGACTTTCCGGTTCGAAAACGCGAGAATCAAAACCGAGAGCGGACGACGGCTGCGGCCGCTTTCAGACCCCAGGCCAGCAGCTCGTCCGCACGCTCGGCGGTCGACGCTTCGGTGTAGCAGCGCAGCTCGGGCGCGTTGCCCGACGGCCGGTAGTGGATCACGTCGCCGCCGGCCAGCTCGAACCGCAGGCCGTCGATGTCGGACACCGCGGCGATCTTGCCCTGCGGCGCGAAAAACGCTGCGGCATCGGTTTTGAGTCGCTCCAGCAGCAGCGCGCTCCGCTCCTGCGGCACGTGCTCCAGCCGGTCGCTCCGCGCGATCCGCGGCGGCAGCGTTCCGACCAGCTCCGACAGCTTCTGGCCGGCCGCGCGCGCCGCGCCGAGCACGCTGAGAATCGGCAACAGCGCGTCGCGCGTCGGCAAGGCGCTCAGCGTTTGGGTGCCGAGATGCAGCGGCACGTCGCTGCCGAGAAGCACGCCGCCATTGGCCTCGAAGCCGACGACCCTGCCCTGGGCCGCCGCCATGCCGGCGATGACGAAGGGGGAGCCGACTTTCGTGCGCACCACATGGCTGAAAAAACCGGTGCCTTCGATCGAGGAATTCGACGTGACCGGCGTCACTACGCTGTCGGCGTGGAGGAACTTCGCGGTGAGGATGCCGATGATGTCGCCGCGCACCAGCGCCCCGAGGTCGTCGACCAGCAACGGCCGGTCGGCGTCGCCATCGGTCGAGACCAGCGCATCGAGCTGATGGGCATGCACCCATCCGGCAAGCTCCGTCGCGGTATCGGCGCTCACCGCCTCGGTATCGACCGGAATGAACACGTCGGAGCGGTTGAGCCCGACGATCTCGGCGCCATAGCCATCGAGCACGTCGATCAGCAGGTCGCGCATCACCGAAGAGTGTTCCCAGACCCCGATGCGCCAGCCCTTGAGTGCATGGAACGGCAGGACCGACCGGTAGCGCGCGACATAGCGGCGCAGCACTTCGGGGTCGCTCGTTCCCTGCTCACTCCCAGCCGGCGCCGGTCCGAGCGCGGCGAGAATGCCGGCCTCGTCGGCTTTGCCGATCTCGCCTGCGGCGACGTAAAATTTGAGCCCGTTGCGGTCGGCCGGGATGTGGCTGCCGGTGACCATGATCGCGGGCAGCTTGCGTCTCAGCGCCTCGAGCGCGAGCGCCGGCGTCGGCACCTCGCCGCAGTCGATGGCCTCGACGTCGAGCCCGTCGAGCGCCGAAATCACCGAGCTGCTGATTGCGGGGCTGCTCTCGCGCAGATCGCGCCCAACCAGCATCTGCGCCACCGAGCCGTGCTGGCGGAGATAGGCGACGAACGCGGCGGCGTACCGGCGGCTCTCCTCGCCGATCAGCTCTGCCGCGAGGCCGCGCAGGCCGCTGGTGCCGAATTTGAGGCTGTTGGGCATTGAGGCCTCCGAAAACCGGAGCGTCTGCTTGTCACGTCGGCGCAGCGACCGCAAGCCGGACGGCGAGCGCGCTCGGGCTGTCCTCGGCCGCAATATTGGCGGGTTGGCGACCGCTGCACGCCGAGCCATGGGCCGCGGTTTGCTCCAAGGCTTGCGGCACCGGGTAAATTCCCCGTAACTGCGCGGCATGTCGATGATCGATTTCTTCGCCCGCGAGGCCGCCATCGTGGCCCCGGAACTGCTGGGCGCCAAATTTCTCGTCAATGGCGTCGGCGGATCGATCATCGAGGTCGAGGCGTATCATCCGACCGACCCTGCCTCCCATTCGTTCCGCGGGCCGACGCCGCGCAACGGCGCGATGTTCGCCGGGCCCGCCCGCGTCTACGTCTATCGCTCCTACGGCATCCACTGGTGCGTCAATTTCGTGTGCGCCAACGCCAGCGCGATCCTGATCCGGGCGATCGAGCCGACCGATGGGCTCGGCGAAATGCGCGAACGCCGCGGCCTCGACGACATCCGCACCCTCTGCTCGGGGCCGGGAAAACTCTGCGCCGCCATGGCGATCACCAAAGCGCTCGACGGCAAGATGCTGACCGGCGCGCCGTTCCGGCTCGTTCTCGCCGCGGCTCCCGCTGCCGTCGCCGTCGGCAAGCGCATCGGCATCACCAAGGCCGTCGAGGTGCCGTGGCGCTTCGGCATCGCCGGCTCGCGCTTCCTCAGCAAACCCTTCCCCAAAGCCTGAGGGCTTGCGCCGCGCGGCGGCTTCGCTATGTTCCGCGCCTCAAAAGCCGAAAGGAAGCCCCGTGCAGGTCGACCAGCTCATCGCCGAACTTCTGGCTCGCGGCGACATGAACGACGACACCACGATCGAGCTGAACCGCATCCTCGAGGATTGGCGGGCCAACCGGCTCGATCCGGACGACGCCTCCTATATCGAGGCGCTGCATGCCCGCCTGATGAACGTCCCCGCCGAGCCGGTCGACGATATCGTCATCCCGACGGCTGCGCCGGTTTCGCGGCTCGACGGCCTTTCCATCGAGGAATGGCGAGAGCGGGCGCTCAAGGCCGAAGCCGATCTGGCGGCACTGCAGGACACGACGCAAAACGGCTGACCCGCCCTCCGCTCTCGCGGATATCCTGGCGCCCGGCCTGTCGGTCGTCTTTTGCGGCCTCAATCCGGCGGCTACCGCGGCCGCGTCGGGCCACCATTTCTCCAACCGCAGCAACCGCTTCTGGCGGACGCTTCACCTCCCGGGCTTCACTCCGGAGCCGGTCGACGCCGAGCATGACCGTTCGATCCTGAATTACGGATACGGCCTGACTCCCCTTGCCAGCCGGCCGACGGCCCGCGCCGATCAGGTGTCGACGGCCGAATTCGCCGATGGCGGCGCCGAACTCGTGAAAAACTGCAGCTTCACCGCCCGGGCACCGTCGCGTTCCTCGGCAAGGCCGGCTACGCGGCCCTCACCCGGCCGCGTCCGCTCGACTGGGGCCGGCAACCGGAGCGGCTGGGTGGCGGTCGCGTCTGGATCCTGCCCAATCCCAGCGGCCTCAATCGCGCTTTTCCCTGCCCGCGCTGGTCACGGCGTATGCGGAGCTGCGCCTCGACGTGAAGTCCCGTTTCACTGCGGCAGACGAAATGGTGGGCCCACCAGGACTCGAACCTGGAACCAGACCGTTATGAGCGGTCGGCTCTAACCATTGAGCTATGGGCCCACGCCGGTTTCCTAGGGGCTGTACGCCGTGCGGGCAAGTTTGATTTTGCCGCGAGGCAAGCCCAATCCGCTATTCCACCGTCTCGACCGCGAGGCTGCGCAGATAGGCCGGATCGATCTCGACCCCGAGCCCTGGTGTCGTGGCCGGCAGAATCTCGCCGGCGGCGCTGTAGCTGAAGCCGCCCTGCACCGGATCGATCCCCAGCATGTCGGCGCCGTCGAGATCGGCGAAGACGATGTTCTCGCGTGCCGAGGCCAGATGCACCGCCGCCGCGATGCCGATGCCGCTCTCGGTCATGCAGCCCACCATGCACGGTATGCCTGCGGCCTCGCCGATGGCGTTGATCTTGAGGGCTACGTGAATGCCCGACGACTTCGCGAGCTTGATGTTGAAATAGTCGCACGCGTCGGCCGCCAGCAGGCGGAGCGCATCGTGCTCGTCGAACAGCGCCTCGTCGGCCATGATCGGCAATTGCGACTGCGCCTTCAGCAGCGCCAGCCCATCGATGTCCCACCTGACCAGCGGCTGCTCCACCAGTTGCGGCCCGAACTCGACCAGCGCCGCCAGCGCCTGCTTCGCCACCACGCGGCTCCAGCCCTGGTTGGCATCGACGCGCAGCGCGAACTCCGGCCCGACAGCCGCGCGGATCGCCCGCATGCGCGCCATGTCCGTCGGCAGGTCGGTGCCGAGCTTCACCTTCACCGCCTGGAAGCCGCGCCGTTTGAATTCGGCCGCGCGCTCCGCCATCACGGCCGGCGTTTCGAGCCCACAGGTATTGTCGGTGACGATCGGCCGCCGCCGGCCGCCCAGCAGGGCGAAGAGCGGCAGGTTCGCGGCCTTGCCGAGGATGTCCCACAGCGCCATGTCGAATGCCGAGCGCGTCGTGACATTGTTGGGCAGGCGCCTGCGCATCTGCGCCACGCGCCCCTCGATGTCGGTCGGGTCGGTGCCGATCAGGTCCTTCGCGATGATCGCGGCGGCGACCAGGGCCGTCTCCTGCGTCTCCCCGACCACGGGAGTGAAGAGGTTGGCCTCGCCGACGCCCGCCAGCCCACTATCCGTGTGGACGCGCAGGAACAGCGACTGCGAGGTCGTGGTGATGCCGATCGCGATCTTGAACGGCACTTTCATCGGCATCGATGCCCGGAAAATCTCGACCTTGCTGATGCGCATCTTTGCCCTCGCCAAACTGTAGCGCCGAGCCATGCATCAGCCGACCCGCGCCGCCAAGCCGTCGCGCGGAAATATTCGCAATAGCGACGCGATATGGCCAAATGCCTGCCGTTTATTGCCCCGGGCGCGCCGATGTCCTAAGCCAGCGCCGCCACACCAGCCCCGAGCCCCCATGACCCAGCCTTATGCGATCGACGTCCTGATCTCGGCCAAATCCATCGCGGCCCGGGTCGAAGCGCTGGCGCGCGAGATTTCGAGCTTTTACCGCGACACCGACAAGCTGGTGGTCATCGGCCTGCTGCGCGGCTCGTTCATCTTCATTGCCGACCTGGTGCGCGAACTGGACCTGCCGGTCGAGGTCGACTTCCTCGAGGTCTCATCCTATGGCAACGCCACGGAATCGAGCCGAGAAGTCCGCATTCTCAAGGACTTGCGCGGCGAGATCGAGGGCCGCGACCTGCTGGTGGTCGAGGACATCGTCGATACCGGCCGCACGCTGAGCCACGTGCTCGACATCCTTGCGACCCGCCATCCGCGGCGGGTGGAAGTGTGCGCCCTCCTCGACAAGCCGTCGCGCCGCGAGGTCGACGTCAAGGCGCGCTGGATCGGCTTCGAGATTCCCGACAAGTTCGTCGTCGGCTACGGCATCGACTACGCACAAAGAAACCGCAACCTCCCCCATATAGGGGCGGTGCGGTTTCCGGACTGAGCCGACACGGGCGGCCCGAAGGCCGCCTATCGTCTTAGTGCTGGTTGTGGGCGATGATGCTGCCGAGGATGCCGCCGAAGATCAGGCCGCCGATAAGGAACGCGGCCGGCGGGAACCAGTAGCCATTGTAGTAGCGATAGCCCGGATGGCGCGTCTTATAGCCCTTGTGGCCGTTGTAATAGGCGTAACTGCCGTGCTTCTCGAATTTCGGGTGATGACTATCACTATAGCCCGCAGCCATGGCCGGAGCGACGGCGGCGCCCATGGTTCCCAAGCTCAACGTCGCAACGCAGAGGCCAACAATCAGCTTTCTCATGTTCTTGTCTCGCTTTGTAGGTCGAATGTCTCTGGATGGTAACGGCGGAATATTAAATTGGTTCGATCCGAACGATTACATTTTTTGTAATCAACCGATGACTGTTGATGGTGCTTTTCCACTGCAAAGGATGGTGGTCGATGGCCAAACGAAACGGCCGCCCGGATCGCTCCGGACGGCCGCTCGCGAAGCTGCTGGATCAGATCAGAACGGCGTGTTGGCGTAGTCGAACTGCGCCGCGTTGTCCTTGGTGATCAGCGTCGAGTTGATGATGAAGTTGCCGTCGACCTGCGAGCCCGCCACGAAGTGGAGCGCGGTGAGGTCGATGGCGGTCGCCACCATGTTCGGGTTGTAGCTGACGTCGACCGGCACCTGCGTGTCGCCGGCTTCGACCAGCTTGATCATCTGGTTCATGCCGGCGCCGCCGACGGCCCACATCTCCTTGTCGCGGCCGGCTTCCTTGAGCGCCTTCAGCACGCCGACCAGGGTGTCGTCGTCCTGCGCCCAGACCGCGTCGATCTTGGGATACTTGGTCAGGAAGTCCTGCATGATCTTGTAGCCGTCGTCGCGGTTCCAGTTGGCGAACTGGCTGTCGAGCACCTTGATCTGGGTGTCCTTGATGCCGTCCATGAACGCATCGACGCGCTGCTTGTCGATAGGGATCGGCGCGCCGCGCAGCACGACGATGTTGCCGCCGTTCGGCAGCGCCTGCTTGAAGTAGGCGGCGGTGGTGGCGCCGAGGCCCGGATTGTCGCCGGCGACGTAAAGGTCCTGGATGCCCGGCTGACTGAGCGCGCGGTCAACCACGGTCACCCACTTGCCGGCGTCCTTGACCTTCTTGATCGAGGCAGTCATCGCGTCCGGATCGCCCGGCAGGATGACGAGGCCGTCAATGTTGCGGGTCGTGACCATGTCTTCGAGGTCGGCGGCCTGCTTGGTCGAGTCCGGCGCGGTGGCGAGCACGAACTTGAGGTTCGGATAGGCTTTGCTCAGGCGATCGACGGCCTGCTGCGCAAAGAAGTCGACGCCGCCGGTCCAGCCGTGGTCGGCGGTCGGCACCGAGACGCCGATGGTGTAGGTCTTGTCCTGGGCGACGGCCGCCCCGGCAAGGCCCACGCTGGCCACGACCAGCGTCGCCATCGCGGTGGTTCTGAAGAAGTTCATAGGTAGTCCTCCCATAACGCCCGTTCAGCGGGCTCTGCATAAAAGCGAGATTCTAGTTGGCGGGCCGCCGCGACCGTTGCAGCAGCACCGCGATGATGATGATGGCGCCCTGGAACGCCTGGTTGAGATAGGGGCTGATGAAACTCTGCAGGTTGAGGATGTTGCCGATCAGTTCGAGGATCACGACACCCACCACCGTGCCCCAGATGCGGCCCGAGCCGCCCTTGAGCATGGTGCCGCCGATGATCACGGCGGCGATGGCCTGCAACTCCCACAGCACGGCGGTCGCGCTGTTGGCCGAGCCGAACTTCGGCACATAGAGCACTGCGGCAAGGCCGACGAGAAAGCCCTGCAGCACATAGGTCATCAGCCGCACGCGATCGACCTTGATCGCCGAGTATCGCGCCACCTGCTCGCTGGAGCCGATGGCGGCGACATGCCGGCCGAAGCGCGTCCGCCGCAGCACGATCTCGGCGACGATTGCGACCACTGCGAAGACGACGATCGGCACCGGCACACCCAGCACATCGCCAGAGTAGAGCGGCGAGTAGGTGTCGGCGGCCTGGAAGTTGAGGTTGAGCGTGCCGCCATTGGCGAGGAAGGTGATGAGCGCGCGGAAGATGCCGAGCGTGCCGAGCGTCACGATGAAGGGCTCGATCCGCCCCGTCGTCACCAGCAGGCCATTGGCCGCGCCGCCTGCGGCACCGATGGCGAGGCCGGCGACGATACCGAGGATCACCACGCTCCAGCCGCTACCCATGCCGGGCACGGCCGAGTTGATGGTGATGATCATCATGCCGGCGATGAACGCCGCCATCGAGCCGACCGACAGGTCGATGCCGCCCGAGGTGATGACGAACGTCGCGCCGATGGCGATGATGCCGATGAACGAGGCGCGCGCCACGATGTTGGCGAGGTTGCTGATCGACAGGAAGTGGTCGTTGAGGATGGCGCCCAGCACCATCAGCAGCACCAGCGCCACCAGCGGCCCGAACGTGCCGAACCGGATACGCGCGCGGCGTGCGGGCTGCAGAGCCTCTCCTGCGGTGGTCGTCATGCTGCCGCTTTCCCTTCGATGCCCATCTGGTGCCGAACGATCTGTTCCTCGGTGATCTGCTCGCCCTCGAGCTCACCGACGATCCGGCCAAACCGCATCACCATGACGCGATGGCTGAGCCCGATCACTTCCTGCAGCTCCGAGGAGATGAGGACGATCGATTTGCCCTGCGCTGCCAGCGCCGCGATGATGTGATAGATTTGCTGCTTGGTGCCGACGTCGATGCCGCGGGTCGGCTCGTCCATGATGACGATGTCGGGTTCGCTCTCCATGGTCTTGCCCAGCATCAGCTTCTGCTGGTTGCCGCCGGAAAGCTGGCCGGCGCGCACCGACGCATCGCGGGCGCGAATGTCGAAGCGGCGCACCGCGCGATCGAGCGCCCGCCCTTCACTGGCCGGATCGAGGAAGATCCAGTTGAGGTGATGGCCCAGCGTCAGGAGGGTCAGATTGGGCCTGAGCCCCATGTTGATCAGGAGGCCTTTGCCCTTCCGGTCCTTGGTCATGTAGGCGAGGCCTGCCGCCAGCGACTGGTCGACGCCGCTGAAATGGACCTGCTTGCCTTCGAGTTCGATCTCGCCACCGGTCCGGTGGGATAGACCGACCACCGCCTCGGCCACCGCCGTGCGCCCGGACCCGACCAGCCCGGCAAAGCCGAGGATTTCCCCGCGCTTGAGCTCGAACGACACATCGTGCACGCCGGCGGCCTCGAGATGCTGGACCGTGAGCACGCGCGGCGCATCGACATCGGGCTCATGCTTGGGCGGATAGAGATTGGAAAGTTCGCGCCCGACCATCATCTGCGCCGCCGAATCCGGGGTCAGCGCCTTGGCCGGCACGGTTGCGATCAACTGCCCGTCGCGCAGCACGGTCACCCGGTCGGCGAGATGCATCACCTCGTCGAGCTTGTGGGAAATAAAGACGATGGCGACGCCCCGCGCCGTAAGCCGCCGGATCTGCTCGAACAGCGTCTGCGTCTCGCCGATGGAGAGCACCGCGGTGGGCTCGTCCATGATCAGCACCCGCGCGTCGCGGCTGATCGCCTTGGCGATCTCGACCATCTGCTTGTCGGCGACCGTGAGCGTATCGATCCGCGCGTTCACATCGACATTGACGTGCAGCATTTCGAGCAGCGCCTGCGCCTTCTCGCGCATCTGCCGCGTGTCCATGATGCCGAAACGGCTGATCTCGCGGCCAAGGAAGATCGAGTCGACGACCTTCAGATGCTCGGCGAGATTGAGTTCCTGGTGGATCAGCACGATCCCCATCGCCTCGGCCTGGCCATTGGCCGGCAACGTCACGGCCTTGCCGTCATAGGTGATGGTGCCGGAAGTGGGCTGTTCGAAGCCCGAGAGAATCTTCATCAGCGTCGACTTGCCGGCGCCGTTCTCCCCGATGATGGCGTGCACCTCACCCGGCCGGACGTCGAAATCGACGCTGAACAGCACCGGGATCTCGCCAAAGGATTTGGAGATCCGGTTCGCCGCGAGAATCGGCGGCACAGCGCTGCCTTCGGTATCCGGCATGTTTTCGGCGAACCCTCCCTCCCCGGACGTGGCGCGATTCCCCGCGCTTCTCCGTCCCGTTTCGATGATGTAAAGGTTTTCAGTGGGCATGTAAAGGTTTACAGAGCGCGCAAAAGGTATAGCTTGCCGGGTGTTCGCGGCCTCGCGCCGCCCTACGACGTATGCCTTGTCGCCGCTGGCGGAGCCCTCAGTGCCGCAACAGAAATTGGCTACGATCGAAGACGTCGCGACCATTGCGGGCGTCTCCATCGCGACGGTCAGCCGGGCGGTGAACGAGCCGGCCAAGGTCGCCGACGCGACGCGGCGGCGCGTCAACGAGGCCATCGCCCGCACCGGCTACACCACCAACGCCATGGCGCGTTCGCTCCGCATGCGGCGGAGCAACATGATCATGATCCTCGCGCCGGACGTGGGCGACCCGAACTTTTCCAACATCCTGGTCGGGCTCGAAACCGAGGCGAGCAAGCGCGGCTACGGCCTGCTGATCGGCAACACCCAGAACGATCCGTCGCGCGAAGCCGACTATCTGCGCTTCATCAGCTCGAACCAGGCGACCGGGCTGATCCTGCTGACCGGGCACCTACCCTTCGGCGTCGACCCCGACGCACTCGCCCGCATGCCGGCGATGGTCGCCGTGAACGAGCCCGTGCTCGGCCACGACGTGCCGTTCGTCGGCGTCGACAATTTCGAGGGTGCCCGCATCGCCGCCGAGCATCTGATCTCGCAGGGGCACCGCCGCATCGCCTTCATCGGCCATTCGACCAGCCGGGTGGTCAACGAACTTCGCGAACGGGGCTATCGGGCGGCGCTCGCGGCGGCCGCCATTGCCATCGACCCGCTGCTGATCCTCGACGGCGACGGCACAACCGAGAGCGGCCGGCAGGCGGCCGAGCAGATGTTCGTGCGCGACGTGCTGCCCACGGCGTTCTTTTGCGTCAACGACGCGACGGCGCTCGGGGTGATCATCGCGCTCAACGCCCGCGGCTACGACCTGCCGCGCCAGTTCTCGGTGATGGGGTTCGACGACATCTCGTTCGCGAGCTTCGTCACGCCCTCGCTGACGACGATGAAGCAGCCGCGCTCGAAGATCGGCGAGGCGGCGATGGATTTGCTGCTCACCACCGTCGAGGGACTGCCGGTGGAAAAGCGCGAAGTGCTGCTGCGCACCGAACTGATCCTGCGCAATTCCGTGGCCCGCCTCGGCATCGACGACGTCGATCCCGGCCACCCGCGCACCCGCCGCTCCAACTGAGCGGTAAACGCCGCAGCGCCTTTTGCCCTTTGTTTGCCTTTGGCCCGCATCATCGCGGCCCGGAGGACACTCATGGACGCGGCGCCAACCAGCCCGGCATCATCGATCGCGGCGCGCCGCGTGCTGCCGGCCCGGCTATGGTGGTCCGCGGCCATCCTCGTCGTTGCGGCAATGCTGCAGGCCGTCACCTGGCCGTCGCCCGATGTCGCATGGCTGACGAGCGCCGCCGGCCGCATGCTCGACGGCCAGCGGCTCTATACCGACATCCTCGAGACCAACCCGCCGATGGCGGTGCTGCTGTATTTGCCGTGGGTCGCTGCCGCGAAGCTGGTGGGGCTCGCCGCCTGGCCGGCGGTGATCGCAGCGACACTGGCGCTCGCCACCGCTTCCACTGCATTGACGGCCCACATGCTTGATCGCGCGCCGTTCGCATGGTGGCCGGTGACGCTGGCGCTGCTGACCGTCTTTCCCGGCGGCGACTTCGCCCAGCGCGAGCATTTCGCCCTGATCTTCATCCTGCCGATCCTCGCCGCCGTGACCCGGCGCGCGGCCGGCGAGGCGCCAAGTCGCGCAGCCGCCATCGTCGCCGGCGTGCTCGGTGGCCTCGCCATGGCGATCAAGCCGCACTTCGCCCTCGCCCTCGCGCTGCCGAGCCTTTACGCCGCGTTTCGTACCCGCCGCATTGGAACGCTGTTCTCTTTGGAGAACTGGATCGCCGGCCTGACGCTCATCGCCTTCTGGGGCCTCATCGCGCTGGCGCTGCCCGCCTACCTCACCGACATCCTGCCGCGCCTCGCGCTGGCCTACGTGCCCGACGGACTCGACGTCATTACCCTCGCCCGCCTCGCGCCGCTGTGGATGTTCTGGGCGCTGGCCGTGCTGCTGCCGATCTATCGTCGCGAGGTCGTCGCCACGCCGCTCGGCGTCCCGTGGCTGCTGGCAGCGCTCGGGTTCCTCCTCACCTACTTCATCCAGGCCAAGGGGTTCGGCAACCACGCCCTGCCCGCGGTAGCGCTGCTGCTGCAAATCTTCGCGCTGGTCTTCCTCGCCCGCAATGCCGCGGATCAGCCATGGCGTAAAGCGCTGGTCCCCGGCCTGCTCGTCGCCATCCTGCTGCTCGCGCCGGTTTTCGCCAATCTGCGCCCACACGCCGAGCGCGACGCGCTCGCCGCAGCCGTCCGCCCACTGGGCCGCAACCTCAGCTTCATCAACCTCACGCCGAAGCTGGAAGTCGCCAATCCGCTGGCGCTGATGACCGGTGACCGCTTCGTTGGTTCCGATCCGTTCCTGTGGATGGCGCTCGGCGCCATCAATGGCGAGCACCACACCACCGATCCGGACCGGCTGGCGAAGCTGCGCGCCATCGAGGCGCTGGAGCTCGCGACGCTGCGCGCCGATCTCGGCAAGCAGCCGGATTTCGTCCTCGTCGGTGGTGACGATTTCGACTGGCTCGGCTGGGCCAGGGGCGATCCTCAGATCGCCAAACAATTAGGGGACTACAGCGTCTACGCCGCAGTCCCCTATGGCCCGTTCACGGTCACCGTGCTGGCGCGCACGGGCCTCGCGGCTCAGCCGGCGGCGGTGTAGGCCGTCTTCACCTGCGTGAAGAACTCGGCCGCATACTTGCCCTGCTCGCGCGGGCCGTAGCTGGAGCCCTTGCGGCCGCCGAACGGCACGTGGAAGTCGACGCCCGCGGTCGGCACGTTGACCATCACCATGCCCGCCTCGGCGTTGCGCTTGAAGTGCGTCGCGTATTTGAGCGAGGTGGTGACGATGCCGGCACTGAGGCCGAACTCGGTGTCGTTGGAGGTCGCCAGCGCTTCCTCGTAGTCCTTCACCCGGATCACCGACGCCACCGGCCCGAAGATCTCTTCGCGGCTGATGCGCATCTGGTTGGTGGTCTCGGTAAACAGCGTCGGCTGCAAATAGTAGCCTGGCGTCTTGAGTTGCAGCAGCTCGCCGCCCGCAACGAGCCTGGCGCCCTCGCTCTTGCCGATGGCGATGTAGTCGGTGTCCTGCTTGAGCTGGCTGGGGTCGACCACCGGTCCGATCTCGATACCCTTTTCCATCGCGTCGCCCACCTTGAGGTTGCGCACGCGCTCGGCCAGCGCCTCGACGAATTTGTCGTGGATGCCGGCGGTGACGATGACGCGCGACGACGCCGTGCAGCGCTGCCCCGTCGAAAAGAACGCGCTCTGCGCCACGGTCTCGACGGCAACCTTGAGGTCGGCGTCGTCGAGCACGATGGTCGGGTTCTTGCCACCCATTTCGAGCTGGAACTTGCGCATCAGCTTGATGCTGGCATCGGCGACGCGGCGGCCGGTGTTGACCGAGCCGGTGAAGGTCATCGCATTGATGTCCTTGCTGTCGAGCATGGTCTGGCCGACGACCGAGCCGCGGCCCATCACCAGGTTGAGCACGCCCTTGGGCAGCCCGGCGCGATGGAGGATATCGACGATGGCCCACGACGAGCCCGGCACGAGGTCCGCCGGCTTGAACACGACCGTGTTGCCGTAGCAGAGCGCCGGCGCGATCTTCCACGACGGGATGGCGATCGGGAAATTCCACGGCGTGATGATGCCGACGACGCCGACCGCCTCGCGCGTGATCTCGACGCTGACGCCCGGGCGCACCGACGGCAGAATCTCGCCCGCCAGCCGCAGCGCCTCGCCGGCGAAGAACTCGAAGATCTGGCCGGCACGGGTGACTTCGCCGATGCCTTCGGGCAGGGTCTTGCCTTCCTCGCGGCTCAGCAGCGCACCGAGCTCTTCCTTGCGGGCGAGGATTTCATGCGCGGTCTTCGACAGCACCGAATGGCGTTCCAGCAGCCCGGAGCGCGACCAAGCCGGGAACGCCGCTTTCGCCGCCGCAATGGCGCGCTGCGTGTCTTCCGCGGTGGCGCGGGCATAGGTGCCCACCACTTCGTCGGTGTTCGACGGATTGATGTTGGGCACGCCGTCGCCGCCGACCCATTCGCCGTCGATCAGGTTCTGGTGCAGGTCTTCCATGGTGATCTTCCTTTAGGCGCTAGCCTCAAAACAAACTCGGTGTCATTCCCGCGCAGGCGGGAATCCAGGCGAAGTGTGCGGACGTCCGAGAACCCAGTCTGGATTCCCGCCTGCGCGGGAATGACACAGTGATGTAGGTAACGTCACAGTAAGTCCGCCCGCGCTAGATCCCGCATTAAATGGCTCGCGCCATAGGTCCAGGGGGCACACTCGATAGATAGGCGCACCCGGTTGGATAGCGCCCCCAGCTTGGGGGTCGAAATCGTCACGATGTCGTTCGGCTTGTGGGTAAAGCCCTTGCCCGGGCCGCCGCGATCCTTCACCGGCGCGAACATGGTGCCAAGATAGAGCGCGAGCCCGTCAGGATATTGGTGATGCCTGCCGATGGCGGAGGCCACGAGCGATTCCGGCGTGCGCGAAATCTGGCTCATCGAGGAATGCCCTTCGAGGATGAACCCGTCCTCGCCGGTGACCTTGAGCCCGATTTCCGCCGCCTTGACGTCGTCGAGCGAGAACGAGGCATCGAACAGCCGCACGAACGGGCCGAGCGAGGCCGACGCATTGTTGTCCTTGGCCTTGCCGAGCAGCAGCGCCGAACGGCCCTCGACGTCGCGCAAATTGACGTCGTTGCCGAGCGTCGCGCCCACGATCCTGCCGGCGCTCGACACCACCAGCGCCACTTCCGGCTCCGGATTGTTCCATTCGCTGATCGGCAGGATGCCGACATCGGCGCCGAACCCGACCGTCGACATCGGCTGGCTCTTGGTGAAGATTTCGGCGTCCTGCCCGATGCCCACTTCGAGATACTGGCTCCAGACGCCCTTTTCGATCAGCGTCTGCTTGACCTTCATCGCGGCGTCCGACCCCGGCACGAGCTTGCTGAGATCGGTGCCGATCAGCCCGACGATTTCGCTGCGCAGTGCCTCGGCCCGCGCCTTGTCGCCGCGCGCCTGCTCCTCGATGACCCGCTCAAGCAGCGAGACGACGAAGGTCACGCCGGCGGCCTTGACCGCCTGCAGGTCGATGGGCGACAGCAGCGACGGCAAGCTATCAGATATGTGGCCGTCCCAACTGTTGGCGAGCAACGCGTCGACGCTGCCGATATCGCTGCCATTGACCATGGCGACATACGCCGCCGGATCGGCCATTTCGCAGATGTCGCGCACGGTCGGCGCCGCCTTGGCCGTAATGTCGAGCACGCGCCCGGCCCGCATCGTCACCACCCGCGGATGCGCCGACCCCGGGACGCGAGCGCGGCCCAGCAGCAGCCCATCGGATGGCAGAAGCGTAGCTGACATGTTAGGTTCCTTCGGCGGGCGTTACCTAACCCGTCGGGCGCGGCACTGTCCAGCGACCCCGCCGCGACCGCTTCAGCCTTTTGTCGCAATTTCACCCAAGGAATCCCATCTGGGTGACGTCCAAGCTGTAACCCGCGTCCAACGGCACCCCGCCGCACCGCAAGGAGACACCGATGCGCCTGATGACCGCCCTGATCCCCCTGACTGTCACTACCCTGCTTGCTTCGCCCGCTTTCGCCGCGGGCTCGATGCAGATCACCGGCCATGGCGAAGTGAGCGCCGCGCCAGATACCGCCTACGTCACCTCCGGCGTCACCTCGCAGGGCACCACCGCCAGGGAGGCGCTCGACGCCAACACCAAGGACATGACGGCGCTCATCACGACACTGAAGGATGCCGGCATCGACAGCAAGGACATCCAGACCTCGGGCTTCGCGGTCAATCCGAACTACGTCTATTCCGACCAGAAGGACGCGAGCGGCTATCAGTTGCCGCCCAAGATCACCGGCTACACCGTGACCAATGGCGTGACGGTGCACGTGCGCGATCTCGCCAGGCTCGGCGGTGTGCTCGACCAGGCGGTGACAGTCGGCGCCAACACCATCTCGGGCATCACCTTCGCGGTCGAGGATCCCTCGAAGCTTTACGACGAGGCGCGCAAGGACGCCTTCGCCGATGCCAAGAGCAAGGCCGACCTCTACGCCAGTGCCGCCGGCACGACGCTGGGCGCCATTTCGCTGATCAGCGAGCAGCAGAACATGGCCCAGCCGCCGCAGCCTTATGCATTCAAGGCTATGGCCCGCGCCGCCGACGCCGCCGCGCCCGTGCCGGTCGAAGCCGGCCAATTGACGTTCTCCATCGACGTCAACGTCAACTGGGACCTCGCGGGCAAGTAGCACCGCCGGACCGACGCCGAACGCGGCCGTGATGGAACCGATCACGGCCGCGTGACATTGTGCCGTTCAGGCATGGACTGCCGTCTCGGGGAGCGGCTTTCGGACGTTCAGGTCCGGTTCAGCATCTAAGCGTCACTTCCTCGACCAATAGACTCCAGAATAAGGAACCCCACATGCGAGTCCGAAACTGGCTACTGGCCGGAACGAGCCTCACCCTTCTCGCGCTTGCTCCCATCGGCATGGCGCGCGCGCAGGATGCCGGCGTCCAGGCCGCCTATCAGGCTTACCAGTCCGATCAGAGCGACGAGAACAAGCAGAAGCTGAATGAGGCGTGCATCGCCGCCGGCTTCTCGAGCGCCGACGAGTGCATCGCCTCCCTCAGTGCGCCGGCCGAACCCAAGGGCAAGGCCAGGAAATCGCCGCCGCCTGCCGCAGAGCAGACCGCCCCTGCCGAGCAGCCCGTCGCGCCGGCTGAGCAGGCTGCGCCTGCAGCGCCCGCCGAAGCCGCGCCCGCGGCACCGGCCGAACAGGCCGCACCGCCGGCCGAGGAAGCTCCGGCTCCCAAGAAGACCCGCAAGCCGCAGCCATCCTCGTCCGAGGAGCCGTCGGCACCGGCCGAGCCGGCCCCCGCTCCGGCCGCGCCCACTGAGCAGGCCGCGCCCGCTGAGCAGGCTGCTCCCGCGATAGAAGCCTCGTCCTCTTCGGAAGAACCGCCGGCTCCGGCCAAGAAGCCGCAGCGTACCCGGCCGGCCAAGCCATCGTCCTCGTCCGAGGAAGCGGCTCCTGCCACGGCGGCTCCGGCCCCGTCCGCCGAGGCCGCGCCGGTGTCGTCCGAGCCTGCCGCGCCGGTGACCGAAGCGCCGGCGTCGTCGGAAGCCGCTCCGGCGTCCAGTGCCGAGGCGCCCGCTGCCTCGTCGGCTGAACCCCCGGCCGCCGCGACGCCGGAGGTGACCGCGCCCGCCTCGTCCGAGCAACCCGCCCCGTCGGAGCCCCCGGTCAGCGAGTTGCCCAATGCCGACGTACCGGTGACCCCGAGCGCCGTCGAACCGCTGCCGAGCACCGTCGCGCCGGCGGAGGCCGCCCCGGTGCTCGACAGCGCCAAGGACGAAAAGACCGATGCCGCCAGCGGCCAGCCGGCTGCCTCGTCTTCGGCCGAACCGGCCCAGCCCGCGGCGCCGCCCCCGCCGCCGCCCAAGAACGACAAGGCCGCACAGGCCGACATCGCTCCGCCGCCGGCCGAGGTGAAGTCGACGCAGACCGAAAAGGGGACCCGCCAGGACGATCGTCGCGGTCCGCCGCGCTCGAAGCCGCCGGGCGATGTCAAAGTCATCGAACAGCCCCAGGGCAATGGTGGTGGCAAAGGCCCCGGCAACGGCAACAACAATGGTGGCAACGACCGCGACAAGGGCGGCGTGATCTTCCAGATCGGCGTCAACATCTACATCAACAACAACGAGCAGGAACGCGACCGCTACTACGACCAGCGCACCGACAAGATCCTCTATGAGGATTTGAGCCGTGGCCGCGTCCGCGAGACGGTCAGCCGTCCGGATGGCACCAAGGTCGTGACGATCTACAGTGCCGACGGCGACGTGCTGCAGCGCTCGAAGTTCCTGAAGAACGGCCGCGAGATCATGCTCTCGAGCTACGATCCGCGCGATCGCGACGACGACGACACCCATTGGCGCGACCCCGGCGACGACCTGCCGCCGCTTCGCCTCAATATCCCGGCCCGCGACTACATCCTCGACGCCGACAGCGCCGACGAGAACGATGTGATGAACTTCCTCGACCAGCCGCCGGTGGAAAAGGTGCAGCGCATCTATACCGTCGACGAGGTCAAGCGTTCGGCGCGCCTGCGCGACAGCGTGCGCCGTCTCGAAGTGGGCGGCCTGACCTTCGACACCGGCAAGGCCACCATCTCGCGTGACCAGGTCGGAGCGCTCAGCAACGTCGCCGAGGCCATGGCCAAGCTGCTCGACAGGAACCCCGGCGAGACCTTCCTCATCGAAGGCCACACCGACGCCGTGGGCTCGGACGTGTCCAACCTGATCCTTTCGGATCAGCGCGCCGCGACCGTCGCCCGCATCCTGACGGACTTCTACGATATCCCTGCCGAAAACCTGGTCACCCAGGGCTATGGCGAGCGCTATCTCAAGGTGAAGACAGATAAGGCCGAGCCGCTGAACCGCCGCGTCGTGATCAAGCGCATCACCCCGCTGGTCGCCTACGCCAGCAACTGAGCCGGCGATCCGGCGATATCGCGAATAAGAAGGGCCGGAGCGATCCGGCCCTTTTTGTTGGCATCGAGCCCTCAGTCAGCAATCCTCCCCTGCGCAGCGGGGAGGGGGACCAGCGAAGCTGGTGGAGGGGGCGGGTCTGGACTCGGTGCGCGTGGTCGCCCCCTCCACCGCCTTCGGCGGTCCCCCTCCCCCGTGGCTTCGCCACAAGGGAGGATTCCTGACTGCCTACTTTTTGCCCGGGGCCGCCAGCACTTCGAGCTTTACCGCGTCGAACTGCCGGAGCCAGCGCATGGCGATGGCGTGGATCGGCACCGGGTTCAAAAAATGCAGCTTCTCGCGGCCGCGGCGTTCCGTGAGCACGAGACTCGCTTCTTCCAGCGCCAGCAGGTGCTTGGTGACTGCCTGACGGCTGATCGGCAGGCCGTCGCACAGTTTCGACAGCGTCTGCCCGTTATTGCGCCGCAACCGCTCCAGCAGCACGCGCCGATACTCGTCCGCAAGCGCGGCGAATACCGCGTCCCGCTCCGTCACACTCATCGCAACACACCCTCGCCCGCCCGCCGCGCGCCAACCTGCCCGCGCGCCGCCCGCATCGCCCAGGATCAACCGCCCAAATGCGCGCGAATGAAGGCAGCCCTCACCGCCCGTCCCCATACTATCGAGCCGCCGCGACGCCGCAACCATTTGCGGCGTCCGGGTAATCGGCTATGGCTCCGCCATGAGCTTGGAGGTCACAGCGTCCCGGTGGCGGCGACTGCGCGGCGAACTGTCTGCGCTGCAGGTGCTCGTCGTCGTTTTCCTGGCGCTCCGGCTCTATTTCGACCTCAATGCCGACCTGCTCGGCGACGAGTCCTATTACTGGATGTGGGGACAGCACCTCGGCTGGTCGTATTTCGACCACCCGCCGCTACACGCCTGGCTGCTGCGCGCCGTCTCGCTGCTGACCGGCTGGGACCGGCTGGGGGTGCGGCTTCTCACCTGGGTCACGCTCGTAGGCGTGTTCGGCATCTTCTGGTCGTGGGCGAAGCGCCTTGCGCCCGACGATTCGCAGCTCTGGTTCTGGCGGGCGGCCGCGATCTATCTCGCATCGCCGCTGTTCTTCGCCATGACGACGGTTGCCTACAACGACCATCTGCTGGTGGTCCTGAGCCTGCTCGCCGTCCACTGCTTCGTGGTCTTCACCGACCGGCACGAGACCGGCGCGCCGCAGGCGCTGCGCTGGCTCTATTTCGCCGCTATGGCGCTCGGCCTCGCGATGCTGAGCAAATACAATGGCATCTTCGTCGGGCTCGGCTTCGCCGCGACGTTCGTGCTGCGGCCGAAATTGCGGGAGTTGCTGTGTACGCCGCATCCGTGGCTGGCGGCGGCGCTGGCGCTCGTCATGCAGGCCCCGGTGATCTGGTGGAATCTCAGTGAGGGCCTGGCATCCTACCGCTACCACCTCGACGATCGCTGGGGCAGCGGCGCCGGGCACATCAACGTCATGCACGCCGTGACCTTCGTGCTGTTCAGCGTGGTGCTGTGGTCGCCGGTGCTGCTTTGGCCGCTGCTGCGGCTCATCCGCTCGACGCCGACCCTCGACTTCGAAGCGCGTGCGCGCACGCTGACGCTCGCGACCTTCGCCATCTCGACGGTCTGCCTGCTGCTCATTTCGCTGCCGCTCGGCGCGTATTTCTACTGGAACATCGTTGCATTCGTCGGGCTGATGCCGCTGCTCGTCCGCTTTATGGACAACGCCATCGTCCGCTGGATGCATTTCGTCTTCGGGCTCGCCTGCGCTGCGGCACTCGTGTTCACCTTTACCACGTTGCCGCTGGGTATCGTACTCGGCGGCAGCGACAATGGCACGGCCATCAACTATGGCTGGGACGAGATCGCCGGCCATGTCCGCCTCGCCGAGGCCAGCAACCCGACCGACATGATCGGCGCCACGCGCTATTCGACCACCTCGCAGCTCGGCTTCGCGCTCGGCATTGCCGACGCAGTGAAACTGTCGCCCGAGCATTCGCAATACGACTACTGGCAGGCGAACCTGCCGCTCGCCGGCAAATCGGCAATGATCCTCGTCGACGAAGCCGACAGCTCGCCGGTGCTGGACTGGCTGCGCACTCATTTCACCACGCTCAGCCAGGTCGACAGCTTCGACATCACGCGCCAGGGCCGGAGGCTCTATAGCTGGCGGCTGTTCCGCGGCGACGAGTTCAAGCCGTGAAGCGCGGCCTGCTTCCGCTCCAGCTTGTCGTCGCGATTTTCCTCGCGCTGCGACTCTACTACGATTTCACCGCCGACCTGTTCGGCGATGAGGCCTACTATTACCTCTGGGGCCAGCATCTGAGCTGGTCGTATTTCGACCACCCGCCGCTCCATGCCTGGCTGATCCGGCTATCATCGGAGATTTTCCGCAACCCCGCGCTCAGCCTGCGCGCGCTGATGTGGCTGACACTGGCGGGCGTGCTCGCGATCTTCTGGGACTGGTCGAAGCGCATCGCGCCGGACGATCGGCAACGCTGGTTCTGGACGGCAGCGGCGCTGTACCTGAGCTCGCCGCTGTTCTTCGGCTTCACGCTGATCGCCTATCACGATCACCTGCTGATCCTGCTGTGCCTCGCGGCGATCCACTGCTTCGTGCTGTTCGTGACGCGCTTCGAGGCCGATGCGCCGCGTTCGCTGCGCTGGCTCTACGGCGCGGCGCTGCTGCTCGGGCTCGCGACACTCACCAAGTATAACGGCATTTTCCTCGGGCTCGGCTTCGGCCTCGCCTTCATCGTTCGGCCGAAGCTGCGCCGCGTCCTGCTGACGCCGCACTCGTGGCTGGCGGCGCTCCTCGCCATCGCCATCCAGGCGCCCGTCGTCTACTGGAACCTCACCGAGGGCCTCGCCTCCTTTCGCTTCCATTTCGAGGGCCGCTGGGGCGGGCATGCCGGGCAGGCGAACTGGTGGCACCCGGTGCGCTTCCTGCTGCTGAGCTTCGGCATCTGGTCGCCGATCCTGCTGTGGCCGCTGGTGCGCATGATCCGCACCCGGCCGGCCATCGGCTTCGAGAACGCGGCCCGCACCGTAGCGCTCGCAACCTTCACAGCGTCGACCATCGTCCTTGCCCTCGTCTCGATCGTCCTCGACTCCTTTTTCTACTGGAACATCGTCGGCCTCGTCGGGCTGATGCCGCTGCTCGCCGGTTACATCGGCAACCGCGTCGTGCTCTGGCTGCAGCTTTTGTTCGGCCTCGTCTGCACCATCCTCATCGTCGTCAATTTTGCCGTCGCGCCGCTTGCCTCGTTCACCGGCGGCAAGGACACCGGCAGCGCCGTCAATTTCGGCTGGTCCGAAATCGCCGCCCACATGCGCGCCGCCGAGGCAGCGCACCCGACCGACTTCATCGCCGGCACCGGCTACTCCAACACGGCGCAACTCGGCGTCGCACTGGGGCAGGACGTCGTCGACCTCTCGCCCAACCCCTCGCAGTTCAGCTACTGGTTCCCCGTCGGCAGCTATCCCGGCAAGTCGGCGCTGATCCTCGAGGGCGAAGACGACAAGGCTTCGGAGGTCGCCAATGTCCGCGACCACTTCAAGACTCTGGTGCAGATCGACGAGATCACCATCAGCCGAAACAACCGGCCGGCCTATACGTGGAAAATCCTGATGGGCGAGGACTGGCAGCCTTGACGAACGACGCCGACACCCCGCTCTGGGCCACCCCGCTTTTCTGCGCGCTCATCGTCGTGGTGCTGACGCTGCCGCGCGCGCTGTTTGCCGCACGCTTCGGCCTTATCGCCGACGAGGCGTACTACGCCATCTGGTCGTTCCATCCAGGCTTCGGCTACTACGACCACTCGCCCGCCGTCGCGTGGCTGGTGTGGCTCGGCCGCGGCGTGTTCGGCGAAAGCCCGTTCGCCGTCCGCAGCTTCTTCATTCTCGCCAATTTCATCACCTGCGCCGCGATCTACCGGACCAGCCATTTGCTGTTCGGCGACCGCCGCATCGCCGCCGCCGCCGCCATCGCCTACTCGGTTTCGGTCGGCGTGCTCATCACCTTCGCCGTCGCCACCCCGGATGGACCGTCCACCATGTGCTGGGCGCTCTGCGTCTGGGCCGTCGCCGAGTTCACCCGCAGCCGCAACGCCAATTGGTGGCTGGTTGCCGGTGCGTTCGCCGGCCTCGGTCTTCTCTCGAAATACACCGTGGTCTTTCTCGGCGCCGGACTCCTGTTCTACCTGATCACCAGCCGTGAGCGTCTGGGCTGGCTGAAGCTCTGGCAGGTGTGGGTTGGCGGCATTCTGGCGCTGGGCCTGTTCGCCCCGGTGATCTGGATCAATTCGCAGCGCAACTGGAATTCATTCCGCTTCCAGCTTGGCCGCTCCAATATCCATGACCACGCATTGCAGCTCGGCGAGTTCGTCCGGTTCCTCATCGAGGAATCGATCCAGCTCCTGCCGCCGCTCTTCATCTTCATGGTCATCGCCACGGTGCTGTTCTTCGCCCGCCGCGCCAGGCCGCTGGCGCTGCCGCTGCTGACCTCGGCGCCGATGCTGGCGTTCTTCCTGTTCGACGCGCTGTTCGGCCGCGTCAATCCCAACTGGACCGCCCCGCTCTTCCCGCAGCTTGCGATCCTTGGCACCTGGGCCGCCATCACCATCCGGCCGCGCAATGGCTGGCGCTGGCCGCTCGATGTCCTCTACGTGCTGCAGGTGCCGCTCGGCGTCGCCATTATGCTGTTTGCCTACATCGCCATCGACACGCGTGGCGTGCCCTTCGTCGGGCACGTGCGCGCCTTCGATTTCGTCTATGGCTGGCCCGACCTGCAGCGCAAGGTCGCAGCGCTTGCCCGCGAGCAGGGCGTCACCTGGGTCGACACCACCGACTACGGCCTCAATGGCCTCCTCGGCTATTACGGCAAGATGGCCAACGATCCGCTGCCCGTGTTCAATACCGAGCAGGGCTACCGCTACGCCTATATGCCGCCAATGGACCCGGCGATGAAGGCGGCGCCGCACCTGCTCATCGACGTTGGCGGCTCCCGCGTTCCGCATGACGCGCAACGCCTGACGACCATCACCCGGGACTATGGCGGCAAGGCGCTGCAGAGCTACCGGGTCTATCTCGTCAAATGACCGCGCCCGCCGCCCATGACCGGCCGGCGCGCCGCTGGAACATCGTGCTGCTGCAGCTCGTGTTCCTCTATCTCATGGTGCTGCGGCTGTGGTTCGACCTCGCCGTCGCGCCGATGGGCGACGAGGCCTATTACTGGCTGTGGGGCCAGCATTTGAGCTGGTCGTATTTCGACCACCCGCCCCTCGATGGCTGGCTGCAGGGCCTTGTCGCGGCGGTGCTGCCCTGGAGCAGTTTCAGCGTCCGCGCCCTGACCTGGCTCACTCTTGCCGGCACGCTGTGGATCTTCTGGCTGTGGAGCAAGCGGCTCTCGCCCGACGATCGGGCCGGCTGGTTCTGGCACACTGCGGTGATCTACCTGTGTGTGCCCGTGATCTTCATGATGCAGACCTTTGCGCTGCACGATCACCTGCTGCTCTTCTTCGTCGTCGCGTCGGCCTATTGCTTCCACGGCTTCGCATCGGACTGGGAGGGTGGGCGCCAAAGCTGGCGCCGGCTCTACCTCGCTGCGGCCCTGCTCGGCCTCGCCGTGCTCACCAAATACAACGGCGTGTTCCTCGGTCTCGGCTACGCCGTGTGGGTCGTCACGCGGCCAAAGCTGCGGCCGTTGCTGCTGACGCCGCATCTGTGGCTCGCCGCGCTGCTCGCCGTCGCGATGCAGGCGCCGGTGTTCTACTGGAACGCCACCGAGGGCCTCGCGAGCTTCCGCTTCCACCTGGCCGAGCGCCCCAGCCTCAACTGGGCGCGGCCGCGGCTGGGCCAGGTGATCGACTATCTCGCGACGATGGCGATCATGATGTCGCCCGTGCTGTTCCTCGGCCTGTTCCGCCTGCCGTTCCTGAAGCCGCGCTCCGGCGATGAAAGCCGCGCCCTCGGCCTGTCCTCGGCCATCTACCTGACCTCGACACTCGCCTGGGCGGTGATCTCCGCCTACATCTATGTCTTCTTCCACTGGAACATCGTGGCCTATGCCGGGCTGGCGCCCATCGCGTATCGCCTGCTGGGCAAGCGCATCGCGTGGCTGCACATCGCCTTCGGCGTCGCGCTGATCACGCTGGGGCTGGTGAGCTATACCGTCACCCCCACCGGTATCTTCGGCTATCGCGACCTCGGCGCCGCCGCGAGCTATAGCTGGCCGGACGTCGCCGCCCGCGTGAAGGCGCAGCAGGCGGCGCATCCCGATGCGTTCCTCGCCGGCGCCCGCTACAATTTCGCCTCGCAACTCGGTGTCCAGTTGCACGACGCCGATATCGCCACGTTCAACGCGCTGCCGTCGCAGTACGACTATTGGTGGGATGCCGCCGCCCATCGTGGCCGCGATGCGATCATCGTCGCCGACGCGACGCCGGGCGCCAACATCGCGCAGGCGAAAACCGATTTCGCCTCGGTCACCAAGCTCGAAGACGTGCCGGTGCGCGACAATCTGGGCAATGTGGTCTGGACCTTCGAAATCTGGCTGGGCACCGACTACCAGCCCCCGGCCAATTAGCCGCCTTGTCCGCCGCCGAAAATCCGCTATCCCTTGCCGCGCAGGCCCGAGGAGACAAGATGCAAAGCCCGCCGCTGATTGTGCTCGCCTGCTGCCCCCTATTGTCGTCGTCGGCTGAGGCATGACGAAACCGGTCCTCGACACTACCCTGCCCATTCGCATCGCGCAGATCGCCTTTGCGGTCCTGCTGGCGACGAAAATCTATCTCGCCGCCACCGCGCCCCCGGTCGGCGACGAGGCCTATTACTGGATGTGGGGCCAAAAGCTCGGCTGGTCCTATCTCGACCATCCGCCGCTGCACGCCTGGCTGCTGCGGCTGGTCAGCATGGTGTTCGGCTGGAACCTGTTCGCGCTACGCGCCCTGACCTGGGTCACGCTCGCCGGCACGCTCTGGATCTTCTGGCTCTGGGCGAAGCGGCTGAAACCCGAAAACCCCGGCGCCTGGTTCTGGCCCAGCGCCGCGATCTACCTCGCCGCACCGCTGTTCTACATCATGAGCGGCATCTCGTTTCACGACCATCTGCTGATCTTCCTCTGCATCGCCTGCGGGCACCTGTTCCTGGTGTTCGCCGAGAAATGGGAGGCGAGCGGCAAAGGCTTCGCCTGGCTGTATGCGGCGGCGGCGGTTCTCGGCCTTGCAGCGCTCACCAAATATAACGGCGTTCTGGTCGGCATCGGCGTCGCAGTGTTCTTTGTCGCGCACCGGCCGCTGCGACCGCTCTGGCGTTCGCCGCATCTCTATCTGGCGGCGCTGCTCGCCGTGGCGATCCAGACGCCGGTGATCTACTGGAACCTGACCGAGGGCCTCGCCTCTTACAAATTCCACCTGTCCGAGCGTTGGGGCGGCGATCTGTTCCGCTTCCACCCGATCTTCTTTCTCGAGTTCATTGGTGGCACGCTGCTCGTTGTCGGACCGCTGCTGCTGGTGCCCATCGTCAGCATCATCCGCCGCCCCTTCGGCGAAGCCTTTGCCGATCGCGCCCGCACGCTTGCTCTATCGGTCGGCGCCGTCTCGACGCTGGCGATGGGCTTCCTGTCGTTCTTCGTGCCGATCTTTTTTTACTGGAACATCACGGCCGTCATCCTGCTGATGCCGTTGCTGGCCGGCAGGATGAGATGGCGCTGGGTGCTTTACACCCATCTGGTCTATGGGCTGGTGCTGGCCGTGACCTTCGCGAGCCACGCCACCCTGCTGCCGGCGGGCGACTGGACCATCGCCTCGACCTACGGTTGGCCGGAGACGGCGGCGCGCGTCGAGGCGCTGGGCAAGATCGAGCCCATCCGCTTCATCGCCACCACCCGCTACACCACCGCGGCGCAGCTCGGCTTTGCGATGCACGACCCCGACGTCACCGCCATCGCCGACCGGCACGACCAGTACGACTACTGGTTCGATCCCGCAGCGCATGAGGGCCAGAACGCCCTCGTGGTGAGCGACTCGACGCTCGGCGTGGCGGAGGTGGCGAGCCATTTCGACCGGCTGACCGAGCTCGAGCGGGTGCCGTACGTGCTGCACGGCGTTACCATCTACACGCCGATTATCTATCTGGGTGAGGGCTACCACGCCGCGGCGCACTGACAATCCGCGAGCAAAAAGAAGGGCTTGGCGGCGTCCCTCAATCCCCCTGCCGGCCGCGCGGCCAAAATCGGAACAATTCGTAAATCCTCGCGTTCTTACCGCCATACGGTACTCAAACCAAGGAGGGCCCAGTGGCTAACCCAGATCGCGATACCGTCTACACCAATGACGGAACCAACCGTACTGTCTATACCCGCGAGAGCAACTCGACGGGCTGGTTCGTCGGCATCATCGTGGCGCTTGCGCTGCTGGCGATTGCCTATCTTGTGTTCTCTGCCAATTCCCAGCCGGGAACGACCAGTGTCGATGTGAATAACACCCCTGCGGTGACCGCTCCGGCGGCTCCGGCTGACACGACCACCACGCCGATGGCCCCGGCCACGACGGACACCACTACGACCCCGGCGGTGACGGCGCCGACGGCGCCCGCGACCGACACCACGACGTCCGCCGCTCCCTCGGCCCCCGCGGCTGATGTGAGCTCGGCTCCCGCCACGTCGTCGGCTGCTCCGGCTGCCTCGTCCACGACGCCGTAATACGACGTCCCCGACGCTTCAGCCCTCCCTTTGAAGCGCTAGCAAGGCCCCGGCTCCCCGCCGGGGCCTTTCTCATTGCGCCGATGACGGCTCGCCGATCGCGTCGCCATTGAACCTCGCGGAGCCATGGTCGGACCGATAGTTGTCGTGCACGGTCACCCTGCGAGGCGCCTGGCCGGTTACCTCCTTGTTCGCTCTTGTATGCTGCGCGGCAACGCAACATCTAGGCGCCGAACAACAAGGAACTCACTCATGCAGATCGGCCTCTATTCGTTCGCCGAGAATACGCCCGATGTCCTGAACGGCGGCCATCTGCAATCGCCCGCCGAGCGGCTGAAGGACCTGCTGGAGGAAATTGAGCTGGCCGATCAGGTCGGGCTCGACTTCTACGGCCTCGGCGAGCACCACCGCCCCGACTTCGTCGCGTCCTCGCCGGCGACCATCCTCGCTGCCGCTGCCGCTCGCACGAAGACCATTCGCCTCTCGACCGCTGTCACCGTGCTGAGCTCGGACGATCCGATCCGCGTCTGGCAGCAATTTTCGACGCTCGACCTGCTCTCGGGCGGCCGCGCCGAGATCATGGCCGGCCGCGGCTCGTTCATCGAGAGCTTCCCGCTCTTCGGCTACGACCTCCACGACTACGACAGCCTGTTCGAGGAGAAAATCCAGGAGCTGATCGAAATCCGCAAGGGCGGCGCGGTCAACTGGCCGGGCGGCGAGCACACCAGACCCATCCCCGGCCTCGAGATCTACCCCAGGCCGATCCAGGACCCGCTCCCGCTGTGGATCGCAGTCGGCGGCACGCCCAACTCAGCGGCGCGCGCGGCCTATTTCGGCCTGCCGCTGATGCTCGCCATCATCGGTGGCCGCCCGCAGCAATTCGCGCCGCTGGTGCAGCTCTATCGCGCCACCGCCGAAAAGATGAAACACGACCCGCTGACCTCGAAGGTCGGCATCTCCTCGCACGGCTTTATCGCCGAAACGAGCCAGGATGCGCTCGATACCGCCTTCCCGGCCCACTCCGCCGCCATGGCGCGGCTGGGCAAGGAACGCGGCTGGCCGCCGACCACGCGCGAACAGTTCGAGGCTGGCGCCAGTCCGCACGGCGCCTATTTCATGGGCTCGCCGCAGCAGGTCATCGACAAGATCCTGTTGCAGCACGAATGGTTCCAGCACCAGCGCTTCGGCCTTCAGCTCAGCGTCGGCACCCTGCCCCACGCCAAAGTCATGAAGGCCATCGAGCTCTTCGGCACCGTGGTGAAGCCCGCCGTCAGCAAGGCGCTCGGGAGCAGCTAACGCCGCCCGCCTGCCTTATTTTGTCCGGATTGCGGTCGCGGTCGCGCCACAGCGGGTTTCTAGAAACCTTCTGTCAACCTTGTGCGTTAACGGAATCATGAACGCCTCGCTCCGCAGATTTGCCTATCGCGCCCGCCGCCTCTGGATCGCCGAAGCGCTGCTCGTGGCCGGTATCCTGGTGTTCGGCGGCTTCACCCTGCTGTCGGACGCCCGCATGACGCCCGGCGACCTGCTCTCGGGCGTTAACGAGATCATCTCCCGCTAAGCTTACTTCCCCGACCGCTTGATCGTCTTGATGGCCAGCGGCGGCAGTCGCGACTTCTCGGCGATGGCCCGGTCCTGCGCCTCGATTTCCGTCCGCGCCGGCTCGTCGCCGTCGAGCCCGCCCAGCAGTTCTGCCGGCACCTTGCGGTTGGACCGCTGGCTGCCATCCTCGTAGACGACGTCGAAGAACACGAACTCGCTGCGGGCGGTGGGTTTCTTGGCCATGGTAAATACTCCGTTGCGGGCGGCTGTACGCGTTGCACACGCCCGGCACAAGTTTTGCGGTGATTGAGAGAGAAGCGGCCTAGTTGTGAGCTTTCGGGGGGTTGTCCATTCGGACCGGACCGGGGAGACTGGAGTTACCAGGCTTCAGCATCCACCGGAGGGTCCGAATGAACATCCACAAGAATGCCCGTCTCACGCCGCTACGTC